>JACKZZ010000898.1_pt1 | contig 22722 bp, 13 predicted proteins | sample 8027871 | NCBI WGS metagenome assembly JACKZZ01 (sample SAMN15724774, study PRJNA655200) | protist metagenome | isolation source: fluorescence activated cell sorting (FACS) single amplified genomes of... | place: USA: West Boothbay Harbor, Gulf of Maine | collected 2000-07-19 | reverse complement strand
TGTATAACGTAGACATTTTTTTTTAGGGTTGTAGTTTTAAGAATGTAGTCCGTTAGTAATAAATGAAATAGACCGAGGCTTTAGCCGAGGTTTTACTGGAAATTCATTTCTTGCAGATTGGGATCTAAAATTAAATGGACGTTTAAGAGAAAGTCTTGTGCTTAGATTTTGTTGGTCGAAATGTTGCCAGTTTCTTATAAAGCTTTATCTGTTTGCTTATAGCGCAAATAAATTACTAACCCTAGAGCGATATTCATGCATAAAACATGATGTTGGTGTGAATTATATACTACTTCTAATCTCCTTCGCATTTACTGCAACTACAAGCTGTGAAGTATACATCCCTTTTAAACATCGAGGAATGCATTGGGCTTTAGCCCGATGCTATAAAAGCTCTCGGCTAAAGCCTCAAACTAATCAGTAAGTATAGTATAGTATATCTAAAAGCTCTCGGCTAAAGCCCAAGCTAACTTTAGCCCGATGCTTTAGGTCTCTCCTCTCTTTACCAAATCTGCGATAGATGGATTTCCAATAATAAAAAAAATACCTCGGCTAAAGCCTCAGTTTAAGGTGTAGCTATTGTTTTGTATTTTTGAAAATTAACTATTATGTAATATATTTCAATTAATTGCTTGGTTTTAATAATCCCGTTGGAAGTACTGGAGGGGCCCATCCCGAGATGATTGGCCCCATATTCGCCTGCTTGCCCGTGTACAATGCAGTGCGTGATGCAAGACGGTTTCGTACACCAGCGTTATATACACCTACATGTACTTCACCTCCCTTGCCAATAAATTCCACTCGTCTAGCATTACTGATTCTAGTCGTCCAATATGACAACAAATCTGCCCATTTCTCAGGATCGATAGAGAGTGGTTTGGTTTTGTCGCCATTTCCATCACACAAAACAGAATTCGACTGCTGAAAAACTGCAATATTAATAAAGAGGGGAGTGCCGTTCAGAAGTCGACCTTCACCAAGTTTATTTACACCTTTCGCAAATGCACAGACAAGTTCATCAGCTCGTACAGTAGCCATATGATAGAGAACAACATTGGAGGCGTCAATTTTTCCAAATTGAAGTATCTTTTCGTGAACTTCTGTCAATACTTGTAAGAAGAGTTGTGAATATGCTATGACTGTATTCTGAACATCAACTGAAAGTATTTCATCTGGTTTGTATATCAATATAGGAGGTGTACCACTACCCCCTAAGGCATGCTCCACAACACCCCCTGAGCTACCTTTAGAAAGAATTTGTTTGCGTAATCCCGCTTCCAAAAACCTCCTTATATTCATTTCCTCCACCTGCTTGTTTCCAAACTCGTCTACCTTTGTTTCTTGACCGGGTACAACCATACTCAGCTCTACAACCGGTGTCACAACTGACTCTACAAAGTGGTCCATTTCACTTATGCGTTCACCAGCTACAATAGCCAAATTGCGTATTTTAGATCCAACGGATGCTAGTTCGAATGGAACACTCACCTGTGCTTCTTGATTCCCTGCTAATTCTCCTCCTGCAATAGTAACTCTAGGCTGAGCACCATCGCCCCCACCATCATCACTAGGAGCTGTAGTACGACTATGATCAATATATACGGACCGTTCAAAGCTAGCATCAGAAGTATCGTCGTATAGTCGACCACCCATGGTGGGATAATTTGCACGTACCCCTCCGCCATCTCCTTGTTCCTCAGCGGCAAGAAACCCCTCTCGGTTAAATTTCTCTAAAACTGCATCAACAGCACCTTTACCGGCATCATTCAGGTTATGAGCCTCTTTAGTAGGCTTCTGTTGTGGACCAACTTTCTTTTTACGGTCGTTTCTCTCGCGGCGCGCATGTGCCTCTCCTCCTTGAGCACCAGAATTGGCAGAAGATTCTTGGTAGTGTGCTGGAACATCAAAAGCGCCGTCTGCGCCAGCTCCTGTCGGTATTGATCGACCAGGCGTCTTTTCCTGTTTCTTACCAATAGTACTAGCACCTGCAATAGTAGCAGCACTAGCACTAGCAGTAGAAGTATGGCTGCCCCTCGGTGCTACGAACTCTGGTTGCTTTAAGGGGGGCAAAGGGGCTGCCGCGGGGAATGCCGCAAACCCCGGCGTACTACTACTGCTGCTACTACTGCTGCTACTACTACTACTACTGCTGCTGATGTTATGGCTACTACTATGCGGCGGTGCTACCATACCCAAGATACGGTCGATAAGATTATCCATATTCACAGTTGTTTCGTGATCCACAATACTACCATCCGGGAGCATAACCTGGAACCTGATGAGGGCATTACCACTCAATCCTCCTACTCCTTCACTCACTAGCTGATCTAAGCTCCGGGGAGTCATAGAAGGAGGACTTGTCGCTGAAGCGGAAGCTAACATTGGGGACGGTCCGGGTGCTGGTGCAGCAGGGGAAGAGGAAGATGAGAGTGTAGCATCACTTCCGCGTTGAAGTACAGGAACAGGTCTAGGCGAGAATATAGCTTGATCTGGTAAAGGTAGTCTAGGAGGAGTCGGAGTATGTATAGCGTGACGACCGCCGGCACCGCCACCACCGCCAGGACTGTCATATCTCTGTGATGAAATGAAATCTTCAGAATTTGAGCCATCATCGTTCCGGGGCATCCCACACACCCCACACGAAATTACATCATTATCATTCAGTAATGTGCATGTTCTACACTCCCATTCAGCTCCACGAGACATTTTCAAACAATTTATCTGGGGAAAGAGAGCGAAAAAAATGGAGTTTTCTTTTTTTTCTTCTAAAATCCTGGCCCTGATATCCATATATCCAGGATGTCATGGGCAATGTTGAATCTGGGTCTTTAATTAAGGATTTCCGGACTATATCTCTTTATAATAATGAATATATCCGGTTTGAAAGGAGTTGAACAATGTGGGCAAGTCAGCCCAATGACAACAACTTTGCGTAATGTACTTCGCGATTATAGTGGTGCGCAAATATTGAACGAGCAGCTTCAGAATGCAGATGATGCTGGAGCTACAGTATTCAAGGTTCTTTATGACAAACGTGATTTGGGAACAAGTAGTCCTAGTTCAACTCTCTTGTCTCCTGAAATGGCAAAATGGATGGGCCCTGCACTATATGCTTTTGATGATGCCGTCTTTCAACCAGATGATTTCGTATCAATTCAACAAGTTGGTGATGGTTTAAAGAGAGGTGACCCAACTAAGACAGGTCAATTCGGACTTGGTTTCAATAGTGTTTACCATGTCACCGATGTGCCAATGTTTTTATCTGGTAAAAATGCGGTTATCTTCGATCCTCATGGCTTTTACCTCCCAAACAGATTAAATGGTCTGACCGTCGACCTCTCTGAGCCTTCACCAGATCCAGCATGTGCTAGTAAAGGAGAGACATTATCAGATACTTTCCGAGATCAGTTTATTAAGCCTTTTGAAGGTATTTTCGGTTGTGATGGTCGTGGCGGGTGGTCCGAATCATCTGATGGGAAAACTGGCACTTTATTTCGATTACCATTCAGGTCAACTCATACTATTAAAAAATCCAAAATTAAGAAAAGTACAATAGTGCAATCTTTAGATGAACTTTGGAAAGAAATTGTGGAACCATTTTGCCATAGACTGGAAAGACGACTACTTTTCTTGCGCTCTATCGAAAAAATAGAAATTCATGTTTGGGAAGCTGGTGCCACATCCCCTATTTGTACTACGAGTGCAATGGTCAATGCTGGAAGCCCTTCTCCAAGCGCAATGCAAGCCCTCAGAATGGACCGCAAAGCTGTAATGGATCATTTAAGAAGAGCGATGTCAGAAGAGAAAAAAATTCAAAATGATGCTATTCTAAAGAAGAAACCTAAAAAAACTGGGTTTTTCTCATCTTTTAAAAAATCAGCTCCCGTAGATGATAATGATGATGACGAAGAAGAAGACGATGGAACTTCTAAAGATGTGCCTCCAGATCAAGTGTATTTTGCTTGTATTGCAAAATGTAGCCTTCATACTACACTCCCTTGTCCTATTTATTCTCTTCGGCTTCGCTTGACTGAGTACGGGCAAAGCAACGGAAAGCACCACCGAGATAGGCTAGGAGTGAGTAAAGAAAGTGCATGGATAATATCTACAGCTATTGGATCAGAACAGGATTTCAATTTTGCTGCTTCAAAGGAATGCGCCGAGGCAAATTTGGCCCTTTTTCCTTTTTCTGCTGTCGGAGCTTTGATAGCTGAACGTGAAACTGGAGGTTCTGTCGCTGCTTCTGTTGAAAGTAAAGACGAGGATAGCGCATACGGCCCGTGGAAAGCCGCCCCACCCTATGACGTCACAGGTGAGGATGACCGTCTTACTCAGAATGTTGATGATTCCGCTCGCTTATATGCTGCCCTACCCACTCCTATTATAACTGGTCTCCCTCGCAATGTTCAAGTAGATGGCCGCTGGGAGCTAGCGAGGGATCGAAATTCACTTGCAGTTGATACTACTGGTGAAAGTAGTTATAGTAGCGGTGGTAGTGGTGGTAAGGGTAAGGATCAAAGACAGAGTGCTGATGCTCTTCGTGCGCGTTGGAATGTATTGATAGCGAATTCTGTAGCACCGAAGGCTTTTGCTCGACTCATTCGAATTATATTGGCTTGGAGTAGGAGTCGTACTTGTAGTACTCTTCAGAACATCCAAGGATCATTCCAGGTTGTCAGAGCTCTCCCCTTGCCTACGCAACTGGACCTGACAGAGACAGCTCAGGCGCTGCTGCCTTCTAAGCATAGTGCTAGTCGATCGCCTTTGTTTCAATCGATTGTGTCTGGTGTTTACTCGTTGCTTTCAGACATTACACATGCTGGTTGGACTCATATTCTGATGCCATCTTTGAGCAAAGCGAGTGATGTTTTGAAAGAACTAGAGGGTGGAGGAAAAGATGCACTTGGCGGTACTGAATTAATGCTTTTCAGAGGCAAGAATGACCATTTCAAGTGGAGCGCTCCCTCTCAAACCCTTTTCTTAACTTTAGCCGAAGACCGCGGTTCTATCCCTAAAGCGCCTTTAATAGTTATCAATACATTAGCGGCTATTGGATTCCAGACTACAGATGCGCCTTTGTTTGTACTACAACATTTACGAGAACAGCCCAAAATAGCAAACTTTACTGCCCTAGGATGTGATGTTTTATCACCGAAAGTGGCGAGGAAAATTCTCTCTGCCTATTCCGTTCGTCTTTCGAAGTCCTTAAATGAGATTTCTCCTGGAATTACTCGTATTGCTGTTGTTCGCGAGTTATTATCATATTTACTATCAGATATTTCAACTAATGGTAAAGTGGCAGAGCTTAATGATGTTACAAAGAAAGTGATTGAAGAAATAAAAGGCCTGCCATTGTTGATTCTCGACTCCATTGATGACAATTTCCGGATAGGACCAATCGGCCAGTCATTTAATCCGATGCCGCAAATAGCACTTTTGAACTTAGAACAACAACCTAATGGTGATCTTACTAAAGGGCGAGGGAGTATTCTTCTTCCTGGCCCATCTTATGTTTCCCATTTCGTTGAAAGTGTTGATATTCCTCCTGATATTTATAGAATATGTGGTATTACAAACCAACCCGCACCAAGTATTGCAGAGCAGTTGTGGCCATATCACTCAATCATACCAGCTCTTAGTGTCCTTGACCCCATATAGGCAGTGAAGGTCATTCTCCCAGCAGATTGGCGATCAAAACCAAAAGTTGAATGGCCGTGGGACCACCGTATCTCGAGAGAATGGGTAAAAGAACTTTGGAAAGCCATCGATTTCTCATCTTCTACAACTGATATTACTACAAAGAGGGAACTATCTGAATTGCCTCTTATTCCTTGTGGTGATGAATTGGTTAGAGTAGATCTTGCGGAACAAGTAATGCAACCGCAACGAAAGGGAAAAGGAGAAAAAGAGGATGAAAATATGAAAATCTCACCAAAAAAAGAAGTTAAAAGAGCAGGCTCTGGGGATACACCCATTGCAAGAATGAATTCAGGCGAGTATACGGCTTTGGATGCAGCCTTGGCACTTTTAGGGTCTATTGGTGTCTCAGTCTCTGACCCTTCGTTCCAATCGCGAGTGCTAAGTCCTAAGATGTCATCGCTCACTGGTGAGGGAATAGTGAATGCACTAGTTGCCTTACCAAAAGGATGGGAGAAGAATATTAACAAAGAAGGCGCTCTTGCTCTTTTGGATTTAATTGCAAGAGACACTACTGAATTTAGTGAAAGTAAGAAGGCACAATTGGCAAATCTTCCAATCTTTGAATATGATGACGGCCATCTGCGACCGCTTCCAGCTCCAGACGTCCGTTGGACTCGTCCGAAATACCATACAGATACAGTCAATGCTGCAATACGCGGTGGGCGGAAGGAGGGCAGAGGCGCAAGTACTAATACTACTACTATTACTACTACTACTAGTAGTAGTAGTACTGGAGTGAGTACCACTTTCCTTGTCCCTCCTTCGAAGATATGTGTCCCTTTATTTGCTGATTTAGGAATTGAAGAAATGCCCAGAGCTGCATTTTATACGAATTTCTTACTGACACCATTCGAATCTTGGCGAGCGCATCCAGTTGAATTTCGAGTCAAGATGTTGAATGAAATCAAGAGGGACTATGAGACTATTCGCACAGAGTCGATCGAAACCAGGCGACGAGAAGAGATGATTGCACAAGAGCAACGTCTGGGTCCTATATTTGCCAAACGCGCTCAGAAAATGGCTGCATTGTCATCCACTGATATAATTACTGTGGCGAGTACGAATAGGGCTACAAAGGCAGCGAAAAAACTCCCTTTGAACACTATATTACGCCGAACATCCTCAGGGACAGGGTCACGACCAGAACGGTCAGGATCAGGGTCAGGGTCAGGGCCAGGGTCAGGGTCAGGGTCAGCGGCACAGGCACAGGCACAGGCAGATATGCAAGGTGATAATCTAGAGAATTTAGCCACTTTTGCGAGATGGTTCGCAACAGCTCCTATCTTTTGGACAACTGGGAATAAATGGGTTGCTCTAGTCGAGATGGCTGATCCTCGAGATCGTCTCTTTTGTGAGTTCTTTAGCGAAAATCTTGTTGCTCTTGAGTTACGTGGATTAGAATGGATCACATGGTTAGAAAGAGCGGGGATGAGCGGACGTATTTCTCGACAGTCTATATTGGAATGTGCGCTACAGGTACATAATGAGGCTTTGTCGTTTGATCCGCGAGATATAAATCAATGTGAGTCATTACGCAAACGTTCTCGTTTTGTTGTTCAATCTTTTCTTGAAAATTTGAATGAATTGTTATTGAAAAATGAAACTGATCTCCCTCCTCAAGAATGGATGCGTCAAATGAGTGAATTGTGTCTCCTTGAGCCTCGCTTTTCACCTCCTGCCAGCATTGTACTTTCAGAGCATTTTGATCCAACGAAAGTTGTTTCTCGATCAATGCGAGATTTAATAATTAGATGGCGTAAATATTATAGACCAGGAAACTTTGAGGAATGCCCATTAACTCTTTTTCCTTTTAGAGGAAATTATGTCCATTTCAGTAGGAAAACAGAGTTTTTTTCTTCTATGTATTGTGGCTCTTGGTCCCAAGTAATGATTCTTTCTTCAAGTGAGGGGATTTCTACTTATCAATTAACGAAAGTTGAAGATTTAGGTACTGTGGATATACTGACATTTCCTTCTATCATCGAACACATCAAACTATTGGCATCGCTTCCTTTTGAAGTGCTGAAAAATTGGCATGAGCAAGGGTTTGTTGAGAGTGAAGGATATCCAATGAAGAAAATGTTTCATCATGCCTATGCCTACTTATTTGTGCGTATGGAATTGCATACAATGTCAAATAGATCTTTAGATAGTTTAGATAGTTTAGACATCCAGTTGAAGAGATTAATTGGCGATTTTCCATTTCTATTATTAGACGAAAAAAGGTTGAACCTTAGTGCACGTGCTTGGCAATGGCCTACATTTGTCTCTCCCTCTCAGTTGTTCAAGCAAATGAAGGTGGATGTTCCCCCTTATGCATTTCGAGTAGGTAACTGTCTCTCTGAAGTAGGCTACCACGCAAGTGGTTTGATTTCAGCACTAAGGTTGAGTGATCTCCCTACATTTGATCAATGTTTAGCTTGGGCTAATACTTTCTATCAACATTATGCGTCTCGAGGTCAAGTTTTACAGGATCAGAATTTAAATACAGCGCTAGGTTTTATTGAAATGGGATATCAAGCTTCGTTCGATTCTATTTATGGCGGTGATGATAATCTTACATTGCCACCTCTACACGAATCTCTTCGTTTCCCCACTCCTGACCGACATGGGAGGTTTCACAATCCCCAAAAGTTAGTATTTGATGACGCCCCCTGGTTGAAAGAGAGAGTCGATTATGACAAACTCCCTTTGATTCATGGAAATATAGCCCGTAAAATCGCAATATGGTTAGGGGCCCAACCCATGTCTTTGGCTATTTGTGAAGTACCAGCTCAAGTGGAGCGACTTGATGACTCTTCTATCCCATCTTTCATTATGGAGAAGCTCACATTATGGACCAGAAATCTCAAGTCTAGTGGATTTAGGGCATCTGTGAGAAGAGCAGGTCAGCACAACCAAAACAAAAAAGGTGGAGATTCAAATAATCAATTCAAAAACGATGAAGTTACACGGCGTCTTGCAGCACTTGCTGGCGCAAAAGTTGAAGCTGCTTCGAATATTTCTTCTAGATTTACAATTCCTACGATCGACAATCTTGATGTCACTTTGAAAAATGAAGGTAGTCCGGCACTTCTCTCGTTTGGACATGGAGTTCGCCAACCTATTATGTATTTACTTTTGGAGAATGATGCTCAAGGAATAAAAGAAGGGGAAATTTCAGTTCGACGTGGTTGGACTAGACTTATTTTACCGCGATTGGCGTTAGAACTTGATAAATATCTTGGAAAGTCATTTATAGAGCCACATTTGTATCGTGACCTTATACAAGTAGATGATTTACAGGAGATGGGCGAGGTTTTAGATGCATGGCAAATCCCATCAGCAGAGCTTGATCTTGATTGTGGCTTTCGTTATATCGGAGCAAAACCTGTAATTTTAGAGCCTGGTGAAGTGAAAATAGGTGAGCGAGTGATCATTCCGATTTATCAAGCTGGCGCGGGAGCATTGGCTAGTCTTGATGATGGAGAAGATTCTACTTGTATATTCTGGCACGCGAAAATAGTTGCACTACAAGCAGATGGATCAGTGTTGGTTTCTGTTTCTGCAGATGGTGAAGCAGAGAGTATAAGTCCAAACCAGTTATTCCACCCCTCAAAGGCAGCAGATCGGTTCGCAAAAGCTGAGGAAGATTCCCTTTTGGCTGAATTCAGCGAGTTCAAATTAGAAGATGAAGAAGAGGGAGATGGAGGAGGAGAAAGAAAGAAAGCACAACATCGTAAAACACATGGCCCTGGTGCTGGTGCTGGTGCTAGTGCTGGTGCTAGTGCTAGTGCTGGGGCAGCAACGGCTGGGGTGAAAGTGGAGGACGTGGAGGAGGAAGAGGAAGATGAGGGTTCTGGACCCAGAGTGCATCGTGAGAAATATGTCGCTAGTGATGGCTTTGAAGCCTCTGAACTCGCTGCTCGAAAGGCCTTAGCTGAGCGTGATGCAATTCGTCTAGCCCAGCCCAGAGAGAATGAGCCTGAAGGGATAGATTCATATTTAGCCTTAAAAGGGAAACAAGGGATTAAGAAAGGCGAGACTCCAATAAGTGAAATGGTAAAAGGTGTAAATTCCTACAACAGAGTTTCTGCAGGATATGATCTACTACGTATTGGAAACTTTACAGATCAAGTGGGTGACATTCCTGACATTGCTTTTTTCCATCAACGCAAAACTGTTTTTCAGATATACGATGAAGCAAGGTATAAACGTCAAACGCTTGTCAAACAATGCTGTGGAGCACTTAGGGATGTATGTGATCGTGTATTCAATGTTGATCCGGCTAGAGTTACTCTTTTTTGGGAACCTGGTGCAGCTTCGCGTTTTGTAAAACAAAGACTTTTGTTTAATATTGTCGAGATTGAAGAAAGAGCAAAGTCAGAAGGTCTTGTAGATGTACGGACAGACCCTTTTGTATATTGCCATTTCTATGGATTATGTGTACATAAACTTGCACACTTTTTTGATGTTGTTCATGGCACGCGACACGACTTTTTCATGAGTGAGTACCGTGCGTTATATACAACACAGTGGGTGCAATTACTTTTGGCTCGAGGTTTTGATCCAGAAAAAGTTGAAAAACAATATCCAGCAAAGCTTTGGGAAGTTGTGAATTAATCATCACGTTTCCTCCCCTTATCTTCTCTTAGGATTGTAACCATGAAACTATAGTCTTTAATAATGCTTTCAATAAATTTTGTTTCATTTTTTTTTATAATGTACCGGATGTATGATGAAAAAGTAAAAGTACTACCAAAAAATATACTTCGAACTAATTCCAAGTTTTATCCCCACTTGAAATTAAATCTCGTAGAGACCTATTTCGTGCATTACTGTTTGAAGTAGAAGCCCTGTCGGAGGAGGTTGGTGTTTCTCCAAGTATTTCTAAAACCCTATCCGAAATAGAAACAGCTTCACGCCGCGCATCTTCATCATCTTCCTGTTCCAGTAGCAGGGTTGACAAGTTGTGCATAGTAATTATAGTATCTGGGTTATCTTCACCAAGTTTATCTCGCTTTATACTCAATGCTTCACGATAACAAACAATAGCTTCAGAAATGTCATTGCTAGATTTCATTTCCCCCCCAACTTTATCTTGATCTTTATCTTGCTCGTTGTGCATTGCAGCATGCAAAGTTGCAGCATATATACCACGCTTAAGTATCAATGCCAAATTATTCAAGGCATTAGCAGTAACTACAACAAGTCCTAACTCCTCTTTACATAAAGAAACAAGATATCTTGCATTCTCAATTGCCATGGCATGCCGCCCTTGGGCACTATAGACGAGGTTTAAGTTATTTGAACACACGAGTGTCTCTTTGGAAGTAGGGCCATGTGATGAAAGACGAGAGAAAATACTAACAGCATCTTTTAAAGCTTCCTCTGCTCTTGTCAAAAGCTGGTCTTTGTCCATACCCTTACTTGCCTCTGCTTGCGTCTTATACAATACTCCTAGATTCTGTAATGTATGTGCATATGAGGCATGATCTTTACCTACGGTGGAGTGATATTTATGTAATGCCTCTGTATAGAGCTCCATACTCTTCTCATGATTACCCAACATCTTATGCATCAAAGCTACATCATTAATAGTCGAAGCATAAATACTATTATCTGTACCCAAAGAAGATTGAACCTTTTCTTGAAGAATCTCTGCACTATTCAAAGCTTCTTGATAATTTCCCTTTGAAAAAAACGAACCCACTTTACGTTTCAATGAAAACAACTCTTTCTCTGCATCCATAAGAGAATAATCATCATCATTCTCTTTTTTCACAGAAAAATACATTACATGTGCTTTACTACAGCCCAAGCTATTCAACCTAGGTTTCGAAAGAAACAAAGGGGTACATTGATGACGAATACTCTGAAGAGAACGAAACATTGCACATAACAACTCAAGACCTCAAGACCTCTTTTGCCAAGGAATCAGAGTCAAATTTATTTACGACCAGATCATGGAAGACGAGATCGAGCATCCGTACTGTGTGGCGTGACTACAGAGGTATCAATTGAGCTTGCGCATTAACGAGTTAAACATAATATAAATACAGAAAATTCTTATATCGCCAAGTATCTTTGAAAACAAGCGTATTATACGGCATAAGGGTCTTAATTAATAATATACTTTATTGATTTTGCATAAAGCTTAACTCGCTGTCTTGTGAAGAAGAAGGTCGAGAAGGAGGCATACAATGGGCTAGTATCTCTAAGTAGGCTCTATCACTGGAATCGAACCCAATACCCATAATATTCCTTGCGAGGTATGACAGAAGACGGGGGGTACATCGAGATCGAGATCGAGTAGACAGGAACAGAACAGAACAGTCATAGCCATCAGCAGCAATAACTGTCACTTTACCTTATGGGGGAAAATATCAGGGATTCATAACAATCCAATCTCTCTCTGTGTCTCTTCTTTACCTTTACAGACTGAAATTTTGGAACAAACAAAAGTACAATGAAGAAAGGTTTTATCGATCTAAATTCTCTCCGGTCACATCACTAGGTTGTTCTTCTTGTACTTTCTTATCACTTCTCGCTTGCTTGATTTCTCGGTGAGCTTTTAATAAGCGTTGAATACGATGGAATTTCCTTTCATCGGCACGAACCAGAAATAGAAAGCACTCTTTATCCAATACCCCTGCTACTTCTCCAATAGCAGCTGCACGCTGAGCCAAACCGGACACATACTCTTCTACTAAGCATTCAATCATTGAAACAGCCGCATGATCTGGTGGCCATTGATCTCCAAAGCCAAACAACATCTCCTCCACATCCGCTGTAAAGCGACGCTGTTGCGCTGCGCGGATTGGATTACTAGCGTTAGATGCAGCCATATTCAAAGATATTTCCAATTCGCTTATTCTATATTACCGTTGATTCCTCAACTTTTTTCTTGTTTTATCCAAGATCCGAAGAGGACCGAGGGTTTAATGTACAAAAACCAAAAACAAGTTCTTCCACAGCTTTTTAGAAAGAGTCACGCAATAAGGAGCATTGGCATTTCTACTCCTTTAAGGTCGATTATTGTATAGAATGATTTCTAGAGTAGCCCGTGTAGCCGGTTCATCCCGAAGAGGGTTAGCCACTATGCCCAACTTCGAGACAGCGAATAAGATTCATGCCCGTAGAAACAAGTACTACTTAAACCACACACAAGGTAATTTTTTCATCTCTTTCCTTTGCAAATCCTGTTTATTCGCTCCTCATTTTATATATTTTATCCAACAAACCTCACTTTTGATATGCTTTTAAATGTAATGATGCATGATTCTTTCTCTAACGTACCGTTCTTCTTTCCTTCTCAATCCCCTCTTTTTTTCTTCTTTCTTATCATTATCTTTTACTCCCTAGGTGCTCCTGACCCAACTTATTTGAAGGAACCTCAGGACAAGTTTGTGGCTGCTCTTGCCATTGGTGCTCTGTTCGTTGGCGTTTCACAGATCTTGAGCGGTCTCTATAGTATGGCCAATGGAACGAACAAACTATAAATAAACAATAACAAAAACATGTATCATTTTAATAGCTTTTAAAGTCAGCTAGATTGTATTTCATTTAAATTAACATATATATGAAACTTAAACTAAAAAATGCAACTCTCCCATTATTCAGAAAAAAGAAGAAGTGATAAAAGTATTTTCGTGGAGTGGGTTATAACCGTATTAAAAAGACAACGGTAAATGAAGTAATATCAATATTATATTATATATGAGGAGAACGTAGCAACTTCTTTTTTAAATTAATATTCTAATATACTTCGTAGTATTTTCCTAACAATAAAATTGGCTATTTTTTATTATTCTCTCTCCCTAAACTCGCTCACATTTTAACGTTTCGGTTTCGATATTATTTTTGTGTGTAATTTTCTTATGTCTTGGTCCATTCTTTTACCTTTATCTCCTATTGCTGATATTAAACTTATACTTCAGTGGTACGAGGCTGAGGCTTACCGATGGCATAAACTTCAAAGCCAATCTTGCGTAGTTCGGCATGAGGCAAGATGTTTCTACCATCAAAGATGAAAGCAGGTTTAGACATGGCATCGTACACACGCTGGTAATCATAAGTCTTAAATTCATCCCATTCAGTCATAACAGCAATAGCATGAGCACCTTCACAAGCAGCATAAGGATCTTTCATGGTAGTGATGAGAGTTTCGACGTTAGGAACACTGTGAGGAGTCACATTGCAAGTATATTTGAATTCCTCAAACATTTGTTCGCGGGTAACTTGAGGATCATAGACATTCAAGAGTGCTTTTTCTTCAAGTAAATCACGCATAACAAAGACTGCAGCAGTCTCTCTAGTATCACCAGTATCTTTCTTGAAAGCAAAACCGAAAATAGCAATCTTCTTTGCAGTGACAGTATTAAACATAGTTTCAACCATCTTCTTTGCAAAACGCTTCTTTTGGTAATCATTCATAAGAACAACTTGATGCCAGTAATCAGAAACTTCTTTTAAACCCATAGTCTCACAAATGTATACAAGATTCAAGATATCTTTTTGGAAACAAGATCCACCGTAGCCAACGGAAGCACGCAAAAATTTATCACCAATACGATGGTCAGAACCAATGGCACGGCTAATTTCATCAATATCAGCATCAGTTTGTTCGCATAGGGCACTAATAGAATTGATAGAAGATACTCTCTGAGCAAGGAAAGCATTCGCAACAAGCTTAGAAAGCTCCGAAGACCAAAGGTTTGTTGTTAGGATGCGCTCACGGGGAACCCAATTCGCATAGACGCTTACAAGAGTAGCAATAGCAGCTAGACCAGCAGGGGTCTGCTCACCACCGATCAAAACACGAGAAGGTCTTTGTAAATCATCAATAGCAGTGCCCTCAGCAAGGAACTCAGGGTTAGATAAGACTTGAAACTTGTGAGTAGATGCGGACTTCAGTACGCGTTTGATTGATTCAGCAGTGCGGACAGGGACAGTACTCTTTTCCACGACAATCTTATCACCAGTGGCTACTTTGGCAATAGTACGGGCACATAACTCGCAGTTCTTAATATCAGCAGCACGACCAGCACCGATACCTGCGATTTTAGTAGGAGTATTGACACTAACAAAAATCACATCAGCTTCAATAATAGATTCTTCAATTGCAGTAGAAAAAAAGAGATTCTTACCACGTACAGAAGCAACTACCTCAAAAAGACCAGGCTCATAGATAGGCAAATTAGAACTATTCCAAGCATCAATTTGTTTCTGATTAAGATCAACAACAGTTACCTTGATACGAGGGGAGTTGGCAGCAATAACAGCCATAGTAGGACCACCTACATACCCAGCACCCATACAACATATTCTAAGATCATATTCGCCAGACTAGGGTCAGTGAGGGTGGTGATGATAATGATAGAATAGAATAGGATAAGGTATTAAAAAATGAGGAAAATGTTAGTATATTTTATTGATGAAGATGAATGCAAATAAAGAACACCATTGTGATCAAATCTTAGGAAAATTATGCAATAAGCATGATAAGAAGGATGTTTAAAAGCGATTCAAATTTACCATTTCTAAAGTACGATGAGAAACGATGACAAAGTCCGTCGTTTCGAGTCATTTGAGCGGTGTGCCACCAATCCAAACCAAAACCACGGATCGCGTGATCTCCGAAAATTTCGGAACCGTGGTTATTTTCCAAAAGAATTTAATTCCAACATCCTGACTAATGGAAAGGTTATTCTTGTTTTTATTGTTGCTTTCTGTATATCTCAACGAAGCAGTGAATATTCATGCGCCTACAAATTTCTTATCAAATCTCAAGGGATCTTCTTTTTTCGAAGAAGGTCGATTTGCAGATTCTGATCGAATGGGAAATGGTGAATTCAATACATTAGAAGTATTACCGGTTCCTCTCGAACAGCTGCAAATGCATGGAACAACAACATTAGCCTTTAAATATAAAGATAGTATCATTGTTGCAGTAGATTCTCGAGCTTCAGTAGGTATGTACGTAGGATCTCGTACTGTGAAAAAGGTATTCCCAATTTCAAATTGCATGGTTGCTACTATGGCTGGAGGGGCAGCAGATTGTGCTCATTGGATTCGAAGGATCGCTAGGAGGATTAATATAATGGAAGAAGAATACATGTGCAAGCTTCCTGTCCACGCTGTGGCGAAATACTTTGCATCTTCCTTAAGTGACTACAAAGGGACCGATTTGTCAGTAGGATCCATGGTCGCAGGATGGGACCCTATCACAGGTCCTGCTCTATTCTATATTGACAACCAAGGCTCATGCGTCCCTGGAAACTACTTTGCAGTCGGTTCTGGTGCTTCTCTCGCCTATGCCATCCTCGACTCATCCATCGATTCCACTACCACTACCACTTCTTATAATGAAAACAAGGACGAGCAACAAAATAAGTATGAGCTTGATTTGGTCTCATTGGATGAAGTGATCGACATTGCCGTGCGGGCAATTAGACATGCGGCACATAGAGACGCGTTTTCTGGCGGGTACATTAACATCCTACACATAAACGCCACTGGAACCCACCACATCGTGCGAAGAGACTCTAATCTTGTTCCACTCATCAGTGCAACAAGAAACAACTAGAAGAGCTCTTGTATATTTCTAAAGTACTTATTACATACATGTTTATTTTACCTGACTTTTGATTTGAATCTATTGATTGATTTTAAATTGTACCTTTAAAATTACAAGTACCAAAATGTTAAAATAATAAACTTTCTTCTTCAAATGTGATTAGCGTCAGAATATATATGTAAATATAAAATTATCTTATCGTGACTGTTGTTCGCTATTATTATTTATAACGGAGCTATTGTTGTTTTCCTTAGCTACATTCACTACTTCTGCCGCGACCCTTGACATTTTCTCTACTTTCTTCTCTACCGACACTTTCGGACATAATGATGGCATTGAGTCTGTAGGTAAAGGGTTGGCACTATTACCATTTTTATCGCCACCTTTTCCCTTTTCCTTTTCCTTTTCCTTTTCTTGAATATTAGAGATCATAACCTCGTGGACACACAGAGCCTTCAGATTCTCCTTGGTGTCTTGAACAAGGGAGACTAAACGTCCCTCACTTCCATCTCCATCACCATCTCCTGTCTGATTGATTGTAGCAAGCATCGCTTTTCGTAATTTAATTTTCTCTTCATCCCAGTTGCGGCTGTGAAAGACAAAGCCACCTAAAAGTAAAGGCAGATACCATAAACTACAAAGAAAGACTTTTCTTGCATTCGCACTCGATTGACCACCTTCTTGCTTGAATTTATATGCCAGATAGAGTAAATAAGCATTTGCTGCTGTTCCTTCTACAGCAAACATTGATGATGTCAACCCACCTGCCCATGCAGCTACAGGCAACGCAGACAGCATCAGAGAATAGTCCCACACTAGGTTGGCGCTACGAGCACCAGTTGGGTCCGAGCACGCAACCATCTTGAACCCACCCCTCGTGTAGTCCTCCCTATGCATATATGAAAGAGCAAAGAAGTGAGGGAATTGCCATAAAAACAATAAGGACGCCAAAGCAACCGATTCCGCGTCAACAATGGACTCCAGCCCCCCGTGCGTGGCAGCGATCCAGCCCATCACCGGCGGGACTGCCCCTACGACTGCTCCTACCCAGGTATTGACCTCTCCCATGCGCTTAGAGGCGGTATACAGACCTGCGTAAAGAGCTATATTGCCTGCTCCGAGTACAGCCACAGCAGGACCTGCAGCAGTATATAGCATCGCCGTCCCAACTCCACCCGCACCTATTCCCCAAGCCACTGCCTCATTCACACTCACTCTTCCGGAAGGGAGAGGCCGCATGAGAGTTCTCTTCATTAAACTATCATAATCCCGTTCAATCACTTGATTAAAGGTATTCGCAGAAGCAGCACATAGAGCAGTACCTGTGCACACCGCTGCCATTGCAGCCCACTCGAAAGGGGGTCCCGCTGCTAGGAAGCCACTACCTGTTGTCAACACAACTAATGAACTCAATCGAGCCTTGGATAATTCCGCATAAATACCAAACCTACTATCCCCTCGTCCACGACGTAACTTTTTTGCTTCTGGACTGCCACTTTTTATCGTCTGAATGTCATTATTAGTATTGTCAGAATATGATGGTGGTGATGAATCAGACAATGAACTCATTTCAAGCACGTAATTGCAATTAAAAGTTCGCCGCCGTTGTAGAAACTGGGACGACATCCTTCGCCCCAGATGAATTGATGACAACATATGAATCTACAGCGAATATGATGCAAATAGTGACTTTTGGACCCAAAATGGCTGCTTACTGTAAACCGCGGTTAATTTTTGGCCAATAATTTTAATCCTACGTTTTTGCATTGCTATGTCAGTCACCCTTGTTCGTAATGTCCGATTAAGGGTTGGTGCTGGAGCCGCTAAGCCTGGGCCTGCTATAGGTCAAGCGTTGGGTCCTCTAGGTCTCAATATGGCGGAGTTCTGCAAACAGTTTAACGATCGTACCAAGGAGTATATTAAAGACACCCCTTTACCAGTATCATTATCTGCCTTCTCCAATAGAACATTCGAGTTCGAGATTAAGACTCCTGCTACATCATGGTATCTAAAGAAGTGCTCTGGTGTCACAAAAGGCTCTTCAAAGTAAGTTCCTTCACCGCCCTCCACCACCATTAATCTCACCTGTTTATTCTTTTTAATAATAGATATTTGTACTCACACAAATTCCCATTTATTTTAACTCTCTCCCTCTTTCTTATATTCATTCTTCACAGTCCTGGTCATAAAGTGGTTGGCAGCGTGCACGCGAAGCATATCTACGAAATAGCCCTCGCCAAGCAGAAGGACAAGACCATGGCGGATCTCAAGTTAGAAGTGATTGCCAGATCCATCGCTTCTCAAGCTTCATCGATGGGCATTCAGGTAGTAGGCATGGGCGACGAAGCTTAAGTTTAAGTTTAAGCTGTTATCGTTTTGTTGTTGCTTAGAAGCGGAACTGAACTCAACTCTGCAAGATATGGGATTTGGAGACTTGGAAACTGAAGAGTATAATTAGACAGAGAGGTAGGTTGATGATAGATAGATACACAGACGGAAAAGAAAAAATCGTAATAAACATTGTATTATTTACATGAAATCTTAATAAAAATATACAATAAGAAGTAATTAAAAAAAACAACATACAGGTACTGTACACCCAAAAATAAGATAGGGAAATGGGATTTGAAGCTTGCCCCAACCTAACTAAATCTACTCAATTCGCGGTTTTTTGCTCTGTACTTTAACATTCGACTCACCACTATCATCATCATCTCCACCATCACCTCCACCACCAGCAGCAGGAGGTGTGCTGCTGTGCAGAAGAGTGCCATTGGCCTCTTTGGTAATTAGCTCCGTGAGATATTCGCCGCATTGCTGTTTGGCCTCTAACAAAGCAGAGACGAGATCCGCATTCACACCCGATGATTTGAGCAAAGGAAGAGGGCCGTGGTCATGTCTACCACTATATTTGAATGATAAATTAGAAGTACGTGCCTCCTCTGCTACCTCATTCGCATCAAACGTTAAAGACGATAAAGACGACGAAGATGTTCCTCCAGTATGGATTGAAGAACTACCAACTCCATTAATATCAAAAGAGAGACTCACCAGACTCATTATCTGAACGATTTATATCCACAATCCACAATCCACAAGTCAATGACCGGATGTGATGCGGTTTCTAAATCTTTTTGACTTGAATTATGAGTGGACAAAAATCAAGTTGCTGCGTTCTGGATTAAATTAATTCGTATTTTTATCGATCGATTCTTCATTTCGATGGAAATGAAAGGATGGAATAGCCGATTTGGGTTTGGAGGGCCAGAAGAACAAGTTCTGCCTCGGGTGAGGCGTTTAAAAGCTCTCAATGGTGCTGAGATTAAGTCTACATTGGCTGTGAATCGCACGACAAATGTCAGAAGTATGTCACGCAACAGGGATAGGAGTGGAGGTCAGATAGGAACTAAGACTCCGACTGCTATTGGTACACATGGGGCAGGGGCAGGGACAGGGGTTGGGTTAACTGAGGAGGAAGGGGTAGGAATGGGGATGGAACAGTATGATAGTGCGAGACAAACAGTCGATCCTCCTCTTAAAGATAGAACTAACCTTAATCTTCGACCACATTCTCACCCACATCCGCACGCTTACCTCCGCCGCGAAAGTGGTGATGTAATCAAAGAAAAGGTGAAAGCCAATAAGATTGATAGGCAATTGGATAAAGAGAGACGCATCAATTCCAAATCCAAATCCAATTTGATGAAGCCTTTGCCCTTGCCCTTACCAGAATCTGTATCTGTGCTCGCCCCAGCAGGAGGCAACAGAGTTGGCGGCTATCTTAATAATATAAGTAGTAGAAGTAAAAGTGCAGGAGCAGGATTAGGGGTAGGAGGAGATGTTGTTGTTGTTGGTGGTGGTGGTGGTGATAATCAAAAAGGTAGAGTTAGTCATGTACAGCATGACAAGGAGAATAGCAAGACGATCGACCATAGACTGAAGCTGATAAAATCGAAAAAAGAGCCGCAATTAAAGCCGAAGCCATTACCGGATCGTGGTCGTGTTCGTGTTCAAACTCAAACTCAAAGTCAACCACAACCGCGAGATCATCACCCGAAAGTTGATATCAAACCTACTACCAGTAAACAACAGGTCGCAGTGGATATTCTTGGTCTTGATCTAGATCTTGATGATGGTGTAGGTGTTGGTGTTGACACTGATGTGTGTAGTCCTGGTCCTGGTCCTAGTTTACAACAACAACAACAAAAACGTGATATAATAATAGATAAAAAGCCCAATCTTGGTTTAAGTTCACTTTGTATTGACGTTTCTTCTCATTTACCGAGTGGTTTAAATGATGCTTGTAGTATACTGTCTGGAGATGGTATTGGTGCTGGTACTGATGGTGGTACTGATATGAGAGATGGTTCTGTTACTAGTTCAGCTTCTAAAGTAGGGGCAAGTACTGTCGCGTTCCCCTCGAAGAGGCAAGGACTCGTCGCTGATAGCCCAATGCTGAAAATAGATGGCCGCTTTGGAACTCGCCTTCCTAATGCATCAGAAGACCCGAGATTACACCCTATAAAGCGTTTATCTATCATTGGCAAAGGAGCTTCATCGACAGTTCATCAAGCAGTTTTGTTACCTACCTTTCAGGTCGTTGCTGAGAAAGTAATCATTGCTACCGATAGGCGCAAATGCATCCAACTTGAGGCAGAGCTGAATGCATTACACAAACTGCACCAATGCCCTTATATTGTTGGCTTAATGGGTGTTTTTTCTAATCCTATCGATTCAACCGTTTCTGTTTGTTTAGAATATATGCATGCGAGTCTACAGGATATTGTTTCTTCTGGTGGTTGCTCATTAGAGCCAGTTCTTGCTGGTATTTCTGCTCAAATATTACTTGGACTCCAATTCCTTCATAATCACAGACGTATACATAGAGATATTAAACCAGCGAATATTTTGATTCATAGTAGTGGTCGAGTTAAGATTGGAGATATGGGATTGTCACGAGAATTAAAGAAAGGTCATTCTTTGGCTGAATCCTTTTTAGGTACTTATACTTATATGAGTCCTGAACGTCTTACTGGACAACCATATTCATATGCATCGGACATCTGGGGATGTGGCTTGACTATTTTAGCATGTGCAAGAGGAAAGCATCCATATCAAGCTAAAAAAGGATCACCAAGTGGTGATGGCGATGGAGGATATTGGTCAGTTATGCAAGCAATTCAGGAAGGACCAACACCATTACCTTCACCATCACAATTCTCCCATGAATTCCGCGATTTTATTCGACTATCAAGTATGACTGATCCTGACACACGCCCAACTGCTAGTGATTTATTACAACATTCCTTCTTACAAGATGTAGATCTTATGCAACCACAAATTGCAGTACCAATGGACGTTGATGATGACGATGATAATAATGATGATGATGCTCATCATCATTATGGTCGTGATGTTAAAAAAAAAATAGATTGGCTTGCAAAAGCGCAAAAAGCAGCAATTGCAGCAGCGCGTGCGGATATTAGTAGATCTGGACAATGGCTCCGTAGTTCATTACAAGATATCAAATTGCGCAAAAGTCACAATTCTACAAGTGCATTATTACAAGATGTTTGTGGTGGATTAAAAGATGGCAATCAGTTTTGTTTTACAAACAATACTATTGATGAGATAGTAAATAGTCTTGAAACCTATCTTTTGTCAGGCGCAAAGGGGTCTAATGGCGCTTTAGCTGCTCTACATAATCCCGACAGTGTCAAACAACTTGCGTCAGATTTGCAGTGTAATGAAACGAAACTTCGAATTAAATTGTTAAATATGGTTCGTAGTTTTAAAGATGCATTGTTAAACACGATTGCCGCAACTAACGGAGAAGAAGAAGAAACAGAGGAGGAATATGTTGAGGATACTGAGAGTGATAATGAGACAGAGTCCGACGAAGATGAAGATATCGACCAAGAGAAGGAGGAGAAGAAGGAGAAGAAGGAGAAGAAGGAGAAGAAGGAGAAGGAGGAGGATGGTGAGAAAGGACATAGAATGTCCATATCAACTTTTAATGTACGAGCTAGCCTAGAAGCAAGTCTACGGCAGAGCCAAAGCCTTGGTCTTCACCTTCGCGACACCTTGCGCCAAAGCCTTCGGGATAGCGTTGAAGACGACAAGTCTGTTTTAGCGTATTTGGCTGATTCTGATTTTGAAGACGACGCATTCGAAGACCACCCTAATCAAAATCCTCATCCTCATCAGAATCAATATGGATATGAAGATGAATATGAATATGATGATTTCGACGAAGGGGATAACGAAGGAGCTGACTATACGGATGACTTTGAAGAATAGGGGATTTTTATTTTTCAAAGTGTTTTTTTCATTGATAGAAGTATTACTTCGAAGTACGAATATATATTGTTTTTATTTATTTCAATTTTAGCATTGGAAATACGAAGTACCAAGAAATAAAATTACATTGTCAGAGATCAATTATTTATTGCATTCATTTCAAT
>JACKZZ010003924.1_pt1 | contig 22729 bp, 9 predicted proteins | sample 8027871 | NCBI WGS metagenome assembly JACKZZ01 (sample SAMN15724774, study PRJNA655200) | protist metagenome | isolation source: fluorescence activated cell sorting (FACS) single amplified genomes of... | place: USA: West Boothbay Harbor, Gulf of Maine | collected 2000-07-19 | reverse complement strand
GCGTCGCGGAAAAGCTCGTAGAGAACTCGCCGGGCATGGCGCGAGCATTCTTTTGCAATTCGGGCACCGAGGCTACTGAGGCGGCGATCAAGTTCGCCCGCGTGTACCAGAACGCGATGAACCAAGGGTCACGCGACCGTTTCGTTGCATTTAAGAAGAGTTTCCACGGGCGATCGCTGGGCTCGCTGTCGTTGACCTACAAGCCGGCAATTCGTGAGCCGTTTGCGCCAATGCTCATGCCAAAAGTAGACTTTTGTGATTACAACTGCCTCGCGCAGTTGGAGCAAACTATCGGGCCTGACGTAGTCGCAGTTGTAATGGAGCCGGTGCAGGGCGAAGGTGGAATTACCCCAGCGTCTAAAGAGTTTATTCGACGTGCGCGCGAGCTCTGTGATCAGCATGGTGCACTTTTAATTTTCGACGAGGTTCAGATCGGTCTCGGACGACAGGGTAACGGTCGGCTTTGGTCGTACGAAGAGCACTGCGGCGTTACGCCAGATGCAGTCACAATGGCCAAGCCTCTCGCCAACGGGCTTCCTATCGGAGCTGTGATGCTCGGAGAAGCTATGTATAACAAGGTTCCTGACAGTGTGTGGCTGGGCACTCATGGGAGTACGTATGCGGCCAACCCACTTGTGACCGTGGCGGCAGATGCGGTGCTGAACAAGTTGCTATCGCCTGGATTTCTTGACGGCGTCAAAGAGACTGGCGCATATTTCATTCGGCAGCTAGATGCCATGAAAGAAAGGCTCGGCGATAAAGTAGTCGCTGTCCGGCGACCTCTTGGGGACTCGGCGTTGTACGCAGGTCTGCAGCTTGCTGGTCCATACGTGGCTCCTGTGATGAAGCACTGTGTGGACAACAAGGTTATTGTACTGAGCGCTGGCGATGACGGAACCGTAATCCGCCTATGTCCGCCGCTAATTGTGACCAAGGAGCAGCTAGATACCGGACTCAAAGTGCTAGAAGAAGCGCTTTCGTTGCACGTGCCTACTGCCAACGGCGCAGCGATGGCGGCGCAGATGGCACAAACTTGCGCTTGCGAGCTCAAGCTCGTAACATGCCCATGCAAGTCTGGTGACAGCGGGCAGGAGCAAAAAGCGAACGAGCAGCTCTTGGTACAATTCGACTCGACTAGTCTTGCGTCGTCCTCCCAAGAAGATTACGAAAGCAAGCTTGCGGCCACTGGACACACTATCCTCCCCGAAGGATTCGCAGTTGGCACCGCACCGCTGAGCTTTTTCCCCGAAGAGCTTCCACGTACAGAAGAGTCGGTGCCATCCAAAATGACCGTCACCTTGATCGTTCCTGACGCCCCTACGAGCAAATATGCAGCCATGTTTACGCGCAATGCGTTCCCTGGCGCGCCCGTCAAGGTTGGAAAGGAGATTGTACGATCCAGGGCTCCTGTTGGCGCTATCGTAGTCAACAACAAGATCAGTAATGTTCACCCCAAGGGTTCGGGCGTGCAGGACTCGCTAGATGTAGCCAGCAGCGTGAGTGAAGCTCTTGGGCTAAGTAACGACGCTGTGGTTTTTCCATCCTCTACCGGCGTTATCGGATGGCGCCTCCCCGTAACGGAGCTCAAGCAGGCCGTGCCCAAGGCAGTCGGGGCACTCAGCAAGGAATCAGTCCTTCCTGCTGCAAAAGGCATTATGACAACAGACACGTTTCCCAAGGCCAGATCTTGTGTGATTTTGTCGGGGCCAAACGGCGAGACGCTTGGCCGAGTCACAGGTATTGCCAAGGGCGCAGGCATGATAGAGCCGAACATGGCCACCATGCTTGTTTATTTAATGACAGATATTGACATGGATGCTGCAGCATTAGACCGCGTTCTCCGCAGCGCGGTCAATGCAGAAGGGTCCTTCAATCGAATTTCTGTTGACAGTGACCAGAGCACTTCGGACACCATCGTCCTTATCTCGAGTGGAGCAAAGGGCGCGCTTAAGGCTAGCCAGGCTCAGGCCGAGCGCGCTCTTGCAGACGCTGTCGCTAAAGTGTGTGAAGAGCTTGCCCAGGACGTCGTTCGTAACGGAGAAGGCACTTCACACGTCATTCGCACCACGGTCACTGGCGCGCCCTCGACTGCGGTAGCTCACGGTGTCGCCAAGGCTGTCGTCAATTCCCCGCTGGTCAAGACTGCTATTGCGGGCAATGACGCCAATGTGGGCCGTATCATCGGCGCCGTTGGAAGTTATGTCGGCAAGCATAGCCCTGCTTACACGTCTGTTATCCAGCACGAGTGTGAAATCCTCGTTGGCGACCAGACAGTTTTCAAAGCGGGAGAATTTACAATCGATTCCGAAAAGGAGGTCGCGCTCACCGCATATCTCAAGGATGCAGAGCTCCCGACTGCGCTGCACTACCCTGCGCACTATAAGACCGTGGATATCACCGTCCACTTGCGCGGCCAAGACAACGTTGACAAAGGAAAATCGAGCATCGTATTTGGTGCAGACCTAACGGACACTTACGTCGCGGTGAATGCTGGCTACCGAAGCTAATATCTCTTGCTCCGGAGACATCTCGACGTTGACAGCGAGTGAATGAAAAATCATAAAACCGTTTTTTGTTGTCTTGCACATTTTTTTGTGATTTTTTCACGCGGGGTCGAGTCGGCTCCTTCAGAGAGAGAGAGAAGAGAGAGAGAGAGGGAGAGAGAGAGAGACTCAGAGAGAGAGAGAGAGAGAGAGAGAGGGGGAAGAGAGGATACATCATATCAAGAGAGCGACTGAAGGAGAGCGCCGGCATGGCTTCCTCTTCGCCATTGCTTTCTCGAGGATGGGCCAGCGGAGAGGGATCTGATCCAGTAAAGCTGCCAGAGCACGGGATACTCTCCGATGGTCCCCTGGAAGGAACTGTCCAACACGATATAGATAGCAACGGCACATTTGAGGCTCCAGCAGAAGTAGCCCCTTGCGATGACGGGTATGACCCCAAACAGCCGAATGCGATTCAACCAGAAAGTAATGCATTTGAGGGATTGGATGCCGACAACTACCAGCCGCAGCAAAAGCTGCAACAGCGCTCGGCGCGGGTCTCTGGCGATACAAAGAGAGCGCTGCTTGTGCTCTGCTTGCTAGGCTTGACCTCGCTGCTGTTCGTGAGGTCTCACCTGACAAAGGTTTCTACGCCTTTTTCGCTAGGGCGCAGCAGCTGCAACCACCCGGGTTGCTATTCCCCGCTAAACAGCTTGTTTGGCGAAAAGCTTGCCAGTAGGTTCAGTCGGCTGAGTGGTGGCAATAGCGGCTCCAAAGTAGACGTCGATATTGATATTGAGCTGCAGCTTCGAGAACGCTTTAGGGGCGCTTCGGCAGCTGCGCGCGCCGAAGACGAGTCCGACTTGGACCTCGGAATCAACAAGGGCTTTCTGTTGCGCTCAACGAAAGCTCTTCTGGCCGCCGCACAACAGTACGGTGGGAACGACATCGATAAGGAGGAGGCCGAGCTAGCGCAACTTGGCACGAGAAGAGATAGCTCGGACGATGCAGCGCGAACAAGTCTAGCCATTCGTGAATTCAACCTGTCCGTGTCTGATATGTTTTATTCTTTTGATGACCTGCGCGATCGACAAGGACCTTTCTGTGCTCCCCTCCGCCATTGCAGCGTGAAAAGGCGCGGGCAATTTTTCCTCAAAGGTGGGTCGTGGATGCCGTTGAGCGAAACCCAAAAACCCGAGCTGCGCTCAAGTCGCCGCAGCACGGCAGAGCACATCGAAAACGCGCCAATGTTCGACCACGGTGACCACGCTCGAGAAGAGCGTTTCAACCCATATGACTGTTGGCTCTACGAGTTTACTGGAGAAGAGCAGTGGGCCAAAACTACACAGCTTGAGCGTATCGGTATTTTCCTAGCAAATGACGATGAAACGTTGCTGTCCAGTGCTGCACAAGAGTATGATATTTTGCATAATCTTCATATGGAACGCCCGCACGGATTTCAGGAAGAAGAGGAGCTTTTTATCAGGCTGGCAAGCACTTTGGAAAACCTTCGGCAGGGATACAGCCCTCGGCTCGACGTCACTTTGGTCATTGCTTGGCATGCCCTGGGCGACGAAAAAGCACTTATCAAGCAAATGCTGCGCATTGCTGCACGTCTTCCTGCGGATCGAGTTAATGTGGTTTGGGCTTCGCAGCCTTTCCGTGATCCAAAAGATGCAGAGGACACGGCCATGCCGGTCAATTCGCACATGCAGGCAGAACTGGCGGCATTCGCAGACGGCGGAAGCCGCGTAGATGGAGAGAGCATCATGCTTTTGGAGACTGGTGACGTTGAGGAAGACCTCGGGGAAGAAGCGGAAATCGCCAAGCTCAACAGGCTGGAACTCGCGTGGGAAGAACTCGAGCCTTTTTTGAGTGAATATGTCATTGTGGACTTGCGCTCGAGCGAAGAAGAATCAAGCGCAGATTTCAGCTCCCAGGATACTTTATACAAGGAAATGTCTGATTTCACGAGCGAACATGCAAGCATCACAACAACCCTATCAAGGTTCCAGGATGGCTGGGTCCCTATGGCTCACCGCAAACGCTTGCTTTTGCTCATATGTAAGACCGGGGCATTTTCTTCGGAAGGCGCGAGGCTGCTGCGGCTGCGCGGGTTTGAAAACGCAGTTGCCCTCGAAGGCGGTCTTGATTCTTTCGCGGACATCACGACAAATGACGACCTGCACAACGACGACGACGACGACGATGACTCTTTGATGAATGAAAAGAACGAAACTGCAATGCTGAAGAGGGTTGCACCAATACACGAACCGTTAATGCTAGCTCGGGCAGTGACCATAACCGGCATTGATCTTTTCGCGCCGACACTAACTGCTCCCAAAGACATTTTGTCTCCTGCGGAAGACCCTCTCACAGCTCATTTCTTTGCCAACTACGTGCTCAACCTCATGTTCCAGCGGAAAGTTGTCCAAAAAAGCCAAAAACGCGACGACAACCACGTGTGCCAGCGCTACCAAGATTGCACTAGCTGTTTCTTAGTCAACAGCGAGGTCCCCGCATCTCGCCTCAGTACTGCTATCTTCAAGCAACATCTCACCATATTTCGCGTGCCGACAGTCATTACTCTTGCACAAGATCAAAAGGTCTGGTCAGGAACCTGGGCTTCCTTTTTACAGCAAAACCGCAATCAGGCGCTCAGCGTGCGTGCTGATTACGAAACGGTAGCCTCTCGCAAATTTACGACCAAATCCATGGAAAAGTATCTTAACGAAGCTGGCATCCTTCAAAAGGATCCCAAAACGAACAAGTACCACGTGGTTACTGAAGAGATGCAGCGAGAGGCGGCAGAAAAGATCCGGCGACTTCAAAAAAATAAAGGTGGTGCTACTAATGAGCTGCCAAAATATGCCGGCAACAATAAGCTTACGCCTCAGCAAATGAATCAAATGCACTTCAAGTACCCCGAATGGTACTCGCGAGCAGAACTTCAACGGCCAAGCATGTGGCTAGGCCCACGTGGCTCATACAGTGCGCTTCATGTCGATCACCGCAACAACGGTAATTTGGCCTATCAAGTGCTCGGCGAAAAGCGTTGGCACCTCTTTCCCCCGCGAGTGGAACCGTGGGTATACGAGCGCCGTGTTGGGGTTGTTGACTGGTCCCTGCTAATTGACCCGCTCAAGTATTCACCGCAACATGTCAAAGCCTTTCCGCTGTTTTTTTTGGCGCTAGCACATACTGTTATCATAGATGTCAAAGAAGGTGAGCTATTGTACAATCCTGACCAATGGCGCCACGTTGTCTACAATTCGGATCATTCTTGCATGCTTAACTTTTGGGTGAAAAAGGCGATGGACAAAGAGGAGCGTGAACGTCAGCAGCGCCAGGTGCGAGAGCAAGAACAACGCTTTATCTCTCAAAAACAAGAAATACAAAAGCTTCGCCAGCAACTTCAGCGCGAAAAGCTGCAAAAGCTTCGATCTCAAAACAATCAAAAAAAACAGCAACAATAACAACAAAAACAACAACAACAACAACAACAACAACAACAACAACAACAACAACAACAACAAAAAAAAAAAAAAGCAAGCCCCGTAGTTTGAGGCTATACTTCGAGTAAACACGCTATTGTACAGTATGCGCGAAGCAACCGAACTAGTGCGCCGACGGGGGTGATTGTTGGTGCACGGCAAAGTTGTCGAAACTCAAGGATGAGTGATTGCTTTTGCTGTGCCCAGTTTGCTCTCTCTCTCTCCACTTATTGTAAAAAAAACAAATTTTGGGAAAAATCAATAGAAAGAGATTACACAATCGATCACGATGCCTATGTGTGGTCTCCTGTACTGCAAGGCATTTCCCTCTCCGACTCAGGCTTTCGATTGGCATCTCCGTGTCTCAAAGTTGTCAGGAAGGACATGATAAAAAAGATTGGTGAGAGAGAGCGAGATGAGATTATTTTAATTAATAAGAGAGAGAGAGAAACAGAGATGCGATTAAAAGGGCTGCACATAGGCATCGCGGTCCTTTGTGTGATCTCTTTGTACCGCTTATTCCTGTCCCCGAGCTTGCTCCCTTCCACCTTGAACTTTGGCTGCAAACCTGTTCGTGGTTTGATTGACGATGCTAGTCGAAACGAAACACTTGAACAAAGTTCTTCTTCGCGGCTTGAATCCTCGTTTGAAGCTCGTTTTGAGCCAAACGTGCGCGACGTGAAATCGACGAGATTGGGGCGCGATGATCATCTGCCTCTGTATTTTGCAGGGTTATCTGCGACTGACAAGTACCCTGTAGAAGGGTTCTCACTGGAAAAGCTCAAGTTGTGCCATGCGGCACTTGGAGGCCCATACACCGAAGACAAACTCCACAAGTGCACGGAGGATCCAACGTGTGTGTCGTGCATACCAAAGGAACTTTTTACGCAGGTGAATCCTTTGGTCAATGCGCACTGGGACAAGGTGAAACAAAGAAAAAGGCGCTCACAGTTCCGGGCCTGGTTTGGAGATCCGAGGGCTGCCACGGAAGATGGAAAGTCGACAACGATTATCAACGTTCTCGCAGCCGATGCACGTACAGCACACATGGCGTTTAACTGGGCGTGCGCGGCTCATCGTGTACGCCCTGGGGTGGTGGAAAGGTTGCTGCTTGTCCCGAGCGAGATGACTGACTACGAGAATTTTATGAAAGCCGGGCTCCACTCTGTGGACCCGAGCCTTATGTACGAAACGTCCGAAAAGCTCCCCTTTAAGACGAATGGATTCCGCTGGGCTATGAGTATGTTAATTCTCACTGCTGCAGAACTGGTAGATATGGGATATGATGTACTTATTCAAGATGCGGACGTTGGATGGTACCGGGACCCTATCCCCGAGCTAGAGACAGATCCAACGATTGCTAATCTCGATATGATGTTTCAAACCGGAGTGAGATTTGATGCGCAAGGTCCTAGTAATACGGGCGTCGTCTACATTCGTAGCAATAAAAAGACTCGACTGTTTCTCAACTCGATGGTGAATGCAGTAGTAATGGTTTACCATATGTTTGACGACCAGAGATTTTGGAATAACATGCTACGCCACTATTGGTTTTCGCAACTCCATTGGACACTTTTGCCTAAATCTATCGTCCTTGGTATGTTTCAAAGCATTAAACATTGGTCAAAAAGCCGTCTCAGACGGGCGAACCCCGCCATAATACATCGTGTTGGCAACCAAGGAGGAAAAATTGCCCTGGGAAAAGCTCTTGACTTGAAGGCTGTTGGAGTGTGGCACTTTACAGAAGCATGCCCTATTGCAAAGCCCTCAAAAGTACTGTCTCGAGTAGCTCTCGATGAAATAGTGAAAGCAGGGCTAGACAAGGCGGCAAGTGAGGAGGAGGGGGAGGAGGAGGAGCAGGTGGAGGAGGAGGAGGATGGTGACGAGAATTGAAAGAGACTAAAGCTCATTGAGGGCAAAGCAACATAGCAAAATAATATGCCATCCATCGGTGTTATCAGATATTGTAATAAAACCAGTCGAACATTGATGACAAACAAGAAGGAAAAATACGTGTAAATACAATAAATAACGAGAAAAAAATCAATAACCACCCCCTTCGATGACCCCATCGGCGCCGCTGGGACCAACAAAATCCGCAAATTCCTTAGCAGCTCCTCGTTTGATGTAACCAGTGTCTGTCCCGGCAATAACAAAGTGAAATCCCTTTGATTGCATTTCACGTGCAAACGACCCGGTGGAACAAAAAATTCCTCCGAACTTGCCCGCGTCCACTGCAGCCTTCAATATCCTGTCAATAGCACTAACCACATGTGGACTTGTGGGTGCCGATGATGGCGCGACACCAAGCGCGAGAGACAGATCATTTGGCCCTATAAATAAACCATCCACTCCCGGGGTTAAAGCAATATCTTCACAATTATCGAGTCCTGCACGAGTTTCGATCATCACCCAGCGAAGGATCAGTGGATCAGCTTGAGTGAAATAATTACCTACACCCCATGCAAGCGCGGCTCGTACAGGCCCATAACTCCTCGATCCGGTATCATGAAGCCTCCCGACTTGTCCTTGCACAGGCGGGTAACTTGATGCATCTACAATTGCTTTGGCATCATCGGCTGAATTACACATTGGTACGATAATTCCAAGTGCTCCAAGGTCAAGCACCTGGTGAATGTGCGACGCACTGCTATCCCTGCACCTCACCAAAGGTACAATCGGCCCACCCGCTACAGCCTGTAAGATCGACTTGCACTGTTCCATATCAGTCACTCCGTGCTGAAGATCCACGACCATCGCATCAAAAGCGCATGACTTGGCCACGATTTCTGCAACGAGAGCGCTCCCGCTGCAATGCCACGTCGCCACCGCCGAACGCCCGCTTCGTCCTGCGGTGCTCCATGAGCCAGCAGACTCGAGCAACTTTCTCAGGTCGCGAAGCAGCACATACATTTGATTGTTGATTCAACAAAACAACAACGACGACGTAGATGACAACGACGACGACAACAACTATGCTAACAACAACAACAACAAACAAACAAACAACAACAAAACAAACAAAACAACAAACAACAACAACAATGTACATTTCTATTGAACATCTGTAATCTCTAAGGAGCCGATTTGAGCGAGAGAGAGAGTCAAGAGAGTCAGCGAGAGAGATGACCAGGTAGGTGCGAGGTGGGGGCTTCGCACATACAAAGGAGAGAGACGTGAGGAAGTGGAAATGAAGGCCAAAGAGCTGGCAGGCACAAAGACGAGCGAGCTTGCCCCTCTGCGCGCGCGCTGCGACTCTTTGGACTCGTCCGACTCTTTGGACACGGTTGAGGGCGATGGCTGCGCGAACCAAGATGACAAGTTTGGCGCTTTCTCTCGAGAGTTTGAGAAAGGTTTGGTAGATTGCCGAGTGATCAAGAGGGGGGCGTGTCTCTGCTTTGCTGTATTCTCTGCCTCGTTGCTTATTTCCGTCTTGTTCGGTCGACCGGAAATGGTGGAGGACCTACCACCGGAAATGCTGGAGAACTTATCAAATGTTTCTAACTCAAACCTGCTGCCGAATCAAGATGAGAGGCTTCCAACGTCGGTGCCGACGCTTGCGCCTACTCGCAGGCCTTTCGCGACGTCTGCGCCGACATTTGACCCCATAGATTATAATCTGTACAACGAAACTTGGGCTGAGGCGAAGGTTTGTGTCAAGATGGGTTTGAATAATCAGCATTACGCCTCGAGATTTTATCGAGACTTTTACCGCCAATTTGGTGGCAGAGTGCAGTTCGTTCTAGAGCCCATCATGTGGAAGGGAGTCTTAAATGACCAAAAATTGCTCGATTCTGGTCTTAATCCTCGATCTGAGCCATGTGATCCCTCGTGGCCCATTCTGTACGTAGTTTCCAAGGACGTGGCAACGACAACACCAGAAGGTGCAACAAGCAAGACTCCTTATTTGAAATTCATGGCAGGGGATGAAAAGTGTAGATGCGATGTATGTGATGGCGAAGATGTGACTTTTCGCGAATATTACTCGACTCGAATGAGCAACAAAAAAAAGACAGGGCCGATTCCGAATAAACTTGTAAACATGCCGCTCGGCCCAAGATTCGAGTTTAGGCTAGTATCAGCAGTTGAGCGCGCATTTGATGTGACAAAACGCAAATACTCATTCAATTTCGTTGGATCTTCCGTTGGCCCTCATCGGTCTCGTCTTATCCAAATAGTGCAAGAAAACCAACGTAGCACCGAGTTCCCGGCGATGGGACAAGGGTTTTTCTCTACAACAAGACAATGGAACCCAAAACCCGGGTATAGAGACGGCAGTCTCGATGCGGTAGCTTATCGTCGGCTTCTTTTAAATTCTACTTTTACATTATGCCCGAAGGGGCATAATTATGATACCTATCGAATGTATGAAGCGATCGAGGCTGGATCCATCCCAATTGTCGAGCTTGGAAGTAGGTATTATCGAAACCATCATAACGACATAGTCCCTTGCAATGGTTCCCTTGACATGTACACAAAATCCAAGGCTCCTTTCATATTCCTTGAGAACTGGAGCGACCTTCCTCTCGTGCTTGAGCGCGAGTTGGCAGATCCCGTCAAATTGCGACAGCGTCAACGAGATCTGCTCGCGTGGAGGCTAAAATTTTACGGAGATATTGCGCTGGTTTTAGAATGTCGTATCTTTCAGCATCAGCAAAAGATACTTGGTCATTCAGACCTAGATATATCCAAGTGTCCTCCAGTTCCACTTGACTAGTTAGTCTTTTTGAGTTAGTTCTTAAAAAATGTAAAGAAAATGAAATAACGGCTAATGAATCAATTAGTTTTTCTTGATATGAATCTTCTTAAGGCCTGGGGGGAGCGACTGGGTGAGCTTGTCTGCTTTCTCGGAGTCTGATACAGCGAGAGTGTACAGGTACCGGGAGCACCGGATCTTGAACTTGGTCAAATCCTTTGACTTCTTGATTTTAACATTTTTGGCGTCCTTGCGGCGAGCCTTTTGGAGAAAGTCCCGGATGTCGTGAATTTGCTTGGGCTAAACGAGACAACAACAAACAATCATTGGGGTTAGAGTTTGCTTTGGAGACTCAAAAAACAAACAAATTATTTCCCACTATAGTTCCAACAGCACAGCACACAGTGACAAAAACTCAAATGAAGAACAAGGCGCGAGAGCACAGACATCGCACCAAAACAACTGAGCGATTGACTACCCAGAATATTTCACGTTGAACCTTTCAGTACGAGGAGGGCATTCCACGGAATGTTCAAACCGTTTCAGGCGAAGACAGACGGCGATCAAATAGACAGCACATAACACTCGCGCAAACCTTAAATCTGCGCGGCTGTGCTGTTCACGATCCGCCTTCGAACTGTGCAGGTGCTTAAGCTTTCAACTTGAAAAGAGCGAAAGCAAACAAATTCTCGCAAAGGTTTACGGTCGATGGTCTAAATAAATATGATCGGTCCGTGCCTTCAATCAAGGCGAGTTATACACTGTAACGACCATACATTAAAAAAGATCCAACGACCATGCATGCATGCAATGCTGCACACTATACCTTCACATCTTGCCAGGCTTTCGCGTCTTGAAAACAAGCTCCATCAATCTCCCTCATTCTCATCAAGCTCGCCAAGAGCATCCCTTTCTCTCTCGGCTCGCTCCCCCTGTGCTTCTCTCATTCATTCAGCTGTTACCTGCGCCGCCCTCTAGCGTGGCAGCACCGCCGCCACGCGCTCCTTCCTTCCTTCCTTCCTAGTACTTACCATTTTGAAGAATATATATGAACGTCAGCTCTCTCTCTCTCTCCTCTCCCCTCTCGCTCTCTCTCTCTCTCTCTCTCTCCCTTCACTCTAGGTAGGGTTGGGGTTTTGCTCTCCTTACGCGTAAAACAATTAGCCAATATTCTACGTGCTTTTCAGGAAGAATTCTAGATTTTGATTTTTTTGGTACTTTTTTTGTGATTTTCATTAAAGAGAGAGAGAAGAGAAAGAGAGAGAGAGAAAGAGAGAGAGAGAGCAGTCAGAGAGAGAGAGAGGAGAACCAAAAGCCTGGCAGAAGGGTTATGGCGCGTCGTCTCCCGCCAGGCCTTGCAAGTCGTCGGCCGCGGCCGCTCTCCCTATGCCAAGACGCTTTGGTAAAAGTAGGTCGTGGCTCGCACTCGCTCGTGGGTCATGCTCGAGCATCAACATCATCATCGTCAGAGACCAAAAGCTTGCCTCTGCTTGACAAGGGCTGCAGCGACGTTTCTGCGATGATTTATAGACGGGAGAGTACTCTGGTCCGTGCACTATCACAAAATGTGGCGCTTAAAAAGGTGGATACACGTGGGGCTTTTCTCTTCGGCTTGAATGATAATTACCGGTTGCTTAGAACGTCAAGGCAACTATTTTGCACGCGTGCGGTGGAGAAGGATAATGCGAAAGCCATGGCTGAGACACAGTCCGGTGATGGCCCTTACTCTTCTTCTTCTTCTCCTCCTCCGACTCCTTCGTCGTCGTCGTCGTCTTCCGCCTCGGATTCAGAGGCCTGTACAGTGTTTAAGGATGAAATTTTGACAGAAGATGATCAAGCTGCCCAAGAACGTATCACCTGGCTCGGCTTGGTGAGCAACGTAGGGCTATCGGTCAGTAAAGGGATTATTGGGGCTCAAAGCGGGAGCCACGCGCTTGTTGCCGATGCATTTCACTCTGCATCTGATCTTGCCGGTGATATTGTTGCGCTGGCGGCACTGAATTTTGCTAAAAAACCGGCTGATGATAAACACCCATACGGGTACGGACACTATGAGAGCCTCGCAACTCTGACGATGGCCGTGCTTCTTGTGGGTGGAGGTACAGGTATCGGATACCACTCGTTCGCGCAACTGACCCGTCTTGCTTCAACGCTAGACTCTGCTGCGTTGCCAGTAGAAACTGTGACGATGATCCCACAAGCTATCGGAATCATCACGTTTTCAGTTTTGGTCAAAGAATGGCTGTATCGCGTGACTGTGAAAATTGGAAATGAAACAAAGTCACCTGTATTAGTTGCAAATGCATGGCACCACCGTTCAGATGCATTTTCTTCAATAGTATCCCTCCTTGGTGTTGCTGGAGCTGGTCTCGGCGCCCCCTACTTAGACCCCGTTGCAGGCCTTCTTGTCTCTGGTATGGTCTTGAAAGCCGGAGCCAATGTCGGATGGGAGGCTGTCCAGGACTTGACAGATCGTACGCGCGACTCTGACAAAGAGGTGGTCCGTGGCGTGTATGCTATCGCAAAGTCTTTGGCTGACAGCCCTGGCTCTGGCATCGAGGATGTCCACCAGGTCCGCGTGAGACGGCTCGGCCATTACCAGCTTTTGGATTTCCACATGCGTGTCGACCCAAGGCTGAGTGTAACTGGTGGGTATTTCGAGAACAACCGTATCAAACGGCGAATCTACGCGGCATTTCCTCGCGTAAGTGAGATATTTGTTCATGTGCAAGCACATTCGTCACGCAGCAACAATAATAAAAGCTCAAAGCAGCTCTACGGCAAAAGTAGCACCAGTAGCAGCGAGTATGCGATTGAGCGCAGCCTTAGCTTTCGGTCAACGAAAGAGTTACGCGACAAGGCGAGCACCACAACAACTTCGAGTCGTCTTGAGCGGCTCAATGCCCAGCGCTCAGCACTAGTGTCCCATTCTGTCCGCTCGGCGCTCTCCATCCAGGGCGATGTTGCCGAGTGCGTGGCGCAGTGCGAAGCTATTGACCCAGTCATTCTAGGTCTCGAGCATGCTAATGTTCACTATGACCTTGACAGCGTCCTAGAAAACCAGGACCGCGGTGGGAACTCTCATCACCCTGTCATTACGGTAGAAGTAAATCTTCGGATGGACAAGACCGTCACTTTGCGTCGTGCAGAACAAGCTGCCAAGGTTGTGCGGGACAAAATCGTTGCAATCCCAGATGTGGATCACGTGGATCTTCACGTTGAGCTACTCGATTAATGAGCGAAAGCATTTGAATAATAAATGAATAAATGACAAGTTAGTTATTGTACGTCCTCTTCCAAGTCTTATACTTGTCGGTCTTTTTCCATATATAAAAAAAGTCTACCACTTGCTGAGTGGTCTTGTTTTTGATCAGTTTTTGGATCGAGTGGAACCTCTTGCCGTACGCGCACATGCCTGATTCAAAGACTGCGATTTCATGAGGAGACCACTGTTCTTGGATCGTGGGGTTATATAAGGGGCTCGTAAGGGTGCCTAATGTATTGTGATGGTGGATCCCTGCTAGCTGGGCCTTGCCCGCGTTTTTCTTTTTCTTGGGGTTGTTACTTAAAAGCTGTCGCGAGCTCTTGATTAGTAGGTTACCAGGGTCATTTATATCTGGAGGAGAGCTGAAATTCTCTTGCGCGCGTAAAAGATGAAGTGAGGTGTTGAGCTTGGCCTGCGGGTTGTCTAAAATTTCTCTGGTGCGCTTCATCACAATCTTTTCGTCTGCGTAGCAAAAATTTGACGGCGAGCAAGGCCTTGAAAACTTTTTGTTCGCCGTGCGGCCGAGCCGGCGATATTCTTCTGCGCCATTCAACGAATTCAAAGCGCGCTCTCGCTCGCTGTCGTCGTTGGCTTTGCTGCTTCCCTTGCTGCTACTGCTGCTGCCGCCTCCACCTACATCTTTGGCACTGCGATCACGACGTTCGCGGTCAGGAATTTGAATATTGTCAATGTCACCGGTCTTATCCTTCTTATTACGGCTCAGAGATGCCGAGCTAGGACCAACGTACATCAAGTCGCGGAGTGCGAGGAATTCTGCTCGAAGCGAAGAGCCCTCTGAGATTTTTTTAAACGGGTTCAGAGCTACATCTCGTGCAAAGTCCAGAACGTCCAAAGGGCTGAAAGACCGTCTACGCTGGTTCGCAGAAGGCCGGCCTCGCTTAGCGGTGCCATTACTATTGGTAGGAGTAGTTGATCCAACACTGCTGCCTGCGGCGCTATTTCTCCGGGGCTTCTCTTTTCTCTTGGTAAATTTGTTTAAAAATTCAAAAGGCTCTTGTTTGACTGTGCTGTTGTCGCCATTTATATCACCGCTATTATCCTGCGAATCAGTGGTCGAAGAAGAGCTTTGACTCTTATTGTCCTCTTCACCCTTGCGCGAGGTGCTAGAATCGTCCTCTTTGCGCCGCTTCGGGTCTGGAGGATAATCAACAGCATTGCCGTTAGATGCAACAGTATCAGTGATAACATCTTCGATGCCGCGCTTGATTCCCCCAGCGGCTTTGCTACTCTCATTATCCCCCCCATCTTCTCTATCTACCGCGCCTTTTCCAGTACCATCCACGATAGAATCTGCGTCCTTTCTGCTCAGTTCAGCTTCAGCTGAGGCAATTCCGTCTATAGTTACATTTGCGGGGCCACCATTCAACACCCCTTGCTCTTTCCCTTGATCGGCGGCATTGAAGCCCTCCTTACCAAGTCTATCCGTTTCTGGCGCAGCGGTTGATGAGGCCCCGGCTTTCGAAGACCCCTTGGCTGCTGGGTTATTCACCTCGCCGTTATCTACCACGCTACTAGCCCTGCCCTCCTCCTCCACGCCCATCCTGTCTTCCTCCGAGGAAAACTATCGATTCAAAATCGTTCACTTTCTTGTCAAGGCTGATGAATCTTCACCGAACGATGCTGCCCAGGCTCCGGCCACTCTCGCAGTTTAGCAGTCACACTTCCTTTTCGCGGCTCTCGCCTAACCAGATCTCTCAGCTATCCAAAAAACCTCTCTGGAGCTCTTGATAATCTCTTGACGCTCTATGCAAGCTCTCTCCAAAAACGTCTCTTAGTTATGCTCTCTTGGTGTCTGGCGCCTCTCTCCTCCGTGGTGCTCTCTTGTTGGTGCTCTCTCGAAGCTCCCTTTGATGCTCTCTCTCTCTCGATGAGATGAGATGATCACTCTCTCATCTCTCTCTCTCTCTCTCTCTCTCTTATCAACGAGGAGAGGTTAAAGAACCTAACCTCGTGAAAGCGAAGGAAGGACTTAAATATGAATATGCTTCAATTGCTTGGAGATACTATGGAAGATTTTCCAGTGCTAGAACGGTTTGCCGCGTTGGATGTAACAAGATTTGCAGAGTTTGCCGATGAGAGTGTTTGTAACGTTTGTGGCGGAGGCGTGAAAATGATGACTTGACAAAATACTAAGCCTGCTTTTGCCAGTAAGACGAGCGCCTGTAATACAACCCATGCAAGTGGTGAGCCAGAATACAATCTTGCAAGCACCAGTGCCAAAGCTATAAAGTACAAAAACGAACAGAGGCATACCACTATTATGAATACGCGTACTTTGCTTAAAAAGTGTCGCATTCTTGGCTCTAGTTGTGCACGTTTGCCAAGAGCCCCCCCCCCCCGGTTTCCTGTGCCTTTCTATCGAAACGGTATATTTTTAGTGTTTGCATGAGAAGAAAAAGATGAAAACCGATAAATATGATCCCAATCGCAACTACCAAAAATGCTCCAAGCATCCATAAGTTGAAAAAAAAAGACATCAGAATAATCAACGCGCCTTCAACGGTCAGTGCAACGAGCCCTGTCACAAAGGTGAGCTTATTTACTCGCTCACGTGTGAACCATCTACTCTGACCAAGAGACAGCACCCGTTGCCATGTTAGCATAATTAGAAATGATGTCCAGAGAGACGAGCAAACAAAAAGAAACCGAACGACATTATCGATTTGACTTCCGAAAGCTCCCCCGGTAGAATAGCCATTAATGAGCAAGAATATAGAGACCACAAACATTTGTCCCGCATTCAGAGCTAGAGCTATTTTGTTAATAAACGGCACAGAGCCTTTTTGCCTCTTGATAACTGCAAGTGAATGAAACGCCTTGAACGAAATCCCCAGGTAAAGGAGACCACAAACACCGTTGAAGAAGACGGTAGTCGCCGGGTGAGATAAAATTTCATGGTACGGGTTCTCCATTGTGGCTATGCTCGCCCAAAGCGTGATATTTGATGCACCCAGTGCCGCGTGGATGCGCGAAGTGTCGCCTGGTCGCCTGGAATAGCCAGAGTATTTCGTACAAGTTTTGATTGGTAGGTCATTTGCGTAAACGTCGTACCAAGAATTAGACTCCCATGTGCCCCTCCATGCGAAAAGAATCTGGTCGTGAACATAAACCCAAAATCCGACTTCGTAAGAGTCTTCGTCGGCCTGTACATATATTGAATTGGGGAAAGCTTGACACGCGAATAGATTCACTCTCCAAAAGTAGTAGACATTGCTGTCACTAAAAAGCTGAGAGTAATTATCGCAGCCCTTTTCCTCAATTGCTGACCACTTTTCTTGCTCCGCCATCAATACTATTTTACCGTCAAACTTTTCTGCGAAACTTGCTGGTCGCTCAAACCTTTCTGGACTCCCCTTTGCAAGCTGGGCGCAGAGCTCTCGCAGGTCTTGGTCAGAAGGCGTCACCACCTCAAGCAGCTCGTTTTCGTAGTTACGCTGTCCAAGACCAAAGTGCGCATAAGAAACTCTCTGGATCCCGCTCCCAACCACACCCTGGCACCCGTCTCGCTCAATATCGCCGTCATTTTCTTCACAGCCTCGCACGAGCAACTCTCCACGCTCGCCCACTGGTCCGAGGGCGGCTTCGCCAGCGCAGCAGGTAAAGAGCTCGCCCGCCAAGGCAAGTCCGCCAGCTACCGCCGCCAGCAAGTGCCGCGGCCTCGCCAAGACCATCTCTCTCTCTCTCTCTCTCTGGCACCTTCGCCGTTCTCTCTCTCTCTCTCTCTTCTTGAAAAGTGCAGATCCATTTTCTTCGATACGGCAGAGACGGAGCAGGCAGCTTGCAGAGACAAAATATAATCCTTGGTCGCTGGTCTTTTTTTAAAAATAAGAGAGAGAGAGTCTGATGAACACCGTGGTCTGAGAGAGAGAGAGAGAGAGAGGGGAGCGGGGGGAGAGCGTCGAGATGGTGCTAGACGCGCTTGACGAGGATGATCAAGCGCTTTCAGGGTCAGCAGCTTGCACTGCCGAAAGTGGCAGGTTCCGCGTTGCGGGTGCGCATGGTCAGGTGTGGCTCTGCGAGAAACTTTTGCCCTTGGACTGCTGCGACGTGCACAAGAGCGCCAAGTTTCGAAGGAGGATGTTAGGAGACTTTGATTTGGTCAGCACCAACCCGATGAGCGTCAGGCTGTGCGAGACCGGAGACGGGCGCGTATTTCTGTTTGCGGGCGTGATGCGCAAAACAAGCCACTCTGTAAAGGTATGGTACCTGGACGAGGGAGAGGAGAAGCATGCGAAGTGCGGGGGAGCGACAGCTGGTTTTGTAGGCGGGTGTGACCCCGTGCAGTTTGACATCTCCAATGACATCAAGTTACGAGGGTTTGGCGACGTTGTGTTTCTGCGCAAGCCTTCTGACGACACGTACGAGTTTCGTCTCGCGTGCGGAGTAGGCCTGGGTAAGCTGCATATGTGGAAACTGCGTGTCAACACCAGAACGGGCGGTTGCGAGCAATCGCACGAGGGGTCTCTCGGGATGAGGTCGTCGCTGACTTGCACTGGCTGCCTGTTTTCAAAAGGGGGTGACTCACTTTTGACGGTGATTTCGATCGACGACGTTATGCAGCGTTGGGACTTGGCAGCCTGCGCGGAGCAAGGTCGAAAGGGGGATGTTTATGCAGCGACGGCACGCATGGGGTTGCGAATAACCAACAAAGAAATGCTTTTAAATCAAGGGTTTACAGTAGAGCAGCACCATGTTATATGTAAGCTTCATGCTGGATTCCATATGTTGCAATCTCGCGCATTGCAAAGACTTGTCATGGCGCGTTCATCGATCTGGGGATATGTCTTTCACCTTCGTGATAAATCTCACCAAGAAGAAAACCAACAAGTGCGCCACGATGGAGAATATTTAAATCAAAGCAAAGAGACAACGTTATTAGCAACATCATTATCATCCCCTTCGGCATCGTCAAAGCGCATTCAACAGCAGCAGTCTCTTGGCATCGTTTCTTCGCCGAATCAACGTATACTTGGATGTTCTGCGCAAACCGCAGGTTCTTCTCCCGTGGCTGGCTTTGCAAAGCCGAATGATAATGACGAACTTGATCTAGAGGAATGCTTCTATGAAGGAGATCTTGACGAAAGAGGCACCCCGCATGGATACGGTATCCAGAGTGGGCCCGGCCACAAGCTCTGTGGGTATGAACGTTCAACGTCTGGTGGGGGTTCTTCTCTGAGCTCAGATTCTGGCGCATTTTACGAATACCGTGGTTACTGGACCAGAGGTCTCCAGCATGGCTATGGTATTCTTTCAGACCTCGAGTCTGGTCAGGTCGTTTACGATGGCGAGTGGGCCGAAAGCTGCTATCATGGGCGCGGGAAACAACTGATTCCGAATCAACAACAATATTCCGGCTATTTTCTGCGTGGGCAGCGGCACGGTTTTGGCGTGCTTGACATTCTTGCGAACTGTTCGATTTCGATCAAGCTTGGTAGCCACAAGTCCAATTTGGATCAGGGCAACAAAAAGCGAAAGACCAAAGTAAAATTCCATGAGCGTTACGCTGGCGAGAGGCTTGAGGGGTTTTGGCACCATGGGTTAATCCACGGCTTGGGCCGGTGGAGCTTTCCTGCTGGCTGCGAAGCCTTAAACCACACCCGCCCAGATGATTTAATGCACCTCGGCCGTATCGGGTGTATTTCAGCTCACGAAAACGGGGTGCTCTTGCGCGAGCTTTTGTTCGCTCGACAGGATGAGTACCCATGCACGATTCCGAAAGAAGAATGGGCGCTTTTCCAATGCAAGTCAGCCGAGGCTAAGAATAGCTTGCGCAACGCAGCTTTTGATCTACCGTTGGCCTTTGCGATCAATGCCAGCAAACCGTTTGGCTGGTGGCCAGAGAGCGGCATTTGCTGGCGCTGCCTCGCGCCGGGCCCAGAAATTGCTTGTACCAGCTGCTCTTTGTCGCTTCACAAATCTTGCGCCGAGAATCAAGGGGAGCAAGTCGAAAAAGTTGTCTGCAACATATGTTGTCTCAATCAAAGTGCTACTACTGATACTAATACTTGGATGACTCCCTTGCCAACTCCCAGTGCAGCAGCAGCATCCCCGGCTGAAAAAAACATGCGCTTTTCGAACCTTGTAAGGAGTGTTTTGGATCGATTGATGTCCAAGCGTGGGCGGGAAAAAGAAAACAGCCAGCCTGCCACTAGTTTGCCTGCACAAGGTGGTAAAAGCTGTGGATCCACTGCAAAGCGTGTTGACTCCAAAGAGACACAAGAGATAGCTTTAGCTTGTGCCCTCGCGAAGAAACTGGTCGGGCACAATCGCAGTAGTATGCGCGCCAACCTGTTGAAAAGGGCCCACGAGCGACTGCAAGTCCATCGTTCCCAAGAGATCAAGCAACGTAAATTGTGGCGCCGGGCAGAAGAGGATCTTGGCGAACAGAACTGTGAACTATCAAACCGGCTGGCCAAACAACAGCAACGCCAGAATGCAGTTTACTTGCGGCTCAAGCAATTTCAAGGATTGGACCTGAACTCTTTGCGTATCTGTGAACTTTCAGAGATGCAAGCAATCATCGAAAAACTAATCAGCGAGGCTCTGCAGACGCTCGAGTCCGAGCATGTGGCTGTTTTGGAGACTACTGAGTGTAAAAATTAATTTAAAAAAAAGGAAAATTGTTCAATGATCATTCTAATAGCTGCGCAACGCGGTCCAAGACCTCGCCCAAGTGCGGATGGTTGTTGGCCATCTTCTTTAATGTTTCTTGGATGGACTGTATCTGGTCTTGCGATTGCTCCAAAAGGATATCTGCCTCCTCTCTCGCCACCTCGGCCACGGCAGGGTTACGCGTGAATTCGACGTACTTGTTGCCGAGCGCTTGCATTCGGTTGAGGGATTCGATGTTTTTCTGCTTGCGATAGAGTGAATCATTGATTCCTCGTTTTTGTTCTGTTATCTGGTCTTCTACTGATGCAAATATAGAACTGGCCTTTTCTAGCTCCATGGTGATGTTTTCGCTCTCCTGCAGCTTCTGGGCAATTTGCTGTTGATAGTCAAGCACCTGCTTTGTGCTCTTGGCGGCCTCTTTTTTCTCCGCTTTGACCTTGCGCTTGAGCTCGGCCTGCGTAAACTCCGCGATTGCTTCGTCAGAGCCCTTTTTGCTAGCGGCGGGAATTTTGGCCTTGTTGCCGGCACTCTTTTTACGATTCGCGATCGTCTCGCGCTTGAGAATGGCCGTTTCCATCTCCTTGATCATACGCTCTTGCTCTCGCACCAGGTTATCATAGCGTAGTCGCATGCGGTGGATCTCCTTTTCCATGGCTTTGACCTCACTCTGCCCAACGGTGGGGTCTAGCGCTTGCTGTGTCTCCTTTTCTAGCTGGATTTTCTTCTCCCAGAGCTTGATCTGCCGCTCGCTTTCCATGACTTGGTCAAGCAAAGACTGCTTCTCCATCTTGGACTTTTCGATTGCGGCCTCCGCTTCAACAGATTGCTGCTCGAGCTCTTTGAGCTCGGCCACAAAATCAGCCTGCAGCACTGCGTTGGTATTGGCCAGGTGTTCATGCTTGCCCTTGTGCTCTGCGATGAGCTCGTTCAGCTTGTGCATATCGTTGTGCAAGTGGCGAACCTGGGTCTCTAGTGTCTTGACTTCGTTTTGCTGCTGCGCGATCTTGCCGTCCAAGCGCTTGCGCTTTTGCAGTAGAATCGTCTCTGTAGAGCTCAATTCGTGAACGATAGCATTTTCTTCTTCGGTTTCGCTCACCACTTTGACAAACTCAGTCTGCAGCTTTAGCCAGTGGCGTTCCAGCTCGCGGTTTTGCTGCTGCAGCGCCGCTGTCTCGCGACCCAAGTTCTTGATCGTAGCCTCCAGAGGTCCTAGCGCCTCGGGCTCGTCAGTGTTTGCAATCATGCGCTCCAGCTTGCGGTTGAGCCTGTCTACTACATATGCGCGCTTTTCAATCTGATCGTTGCGCTGCCGGATCTCCGCCTTGTACTTTTCGATCAGCTTGTCCTTATCTTTCAGCTCGGCTAGCTTGGCGTTCAGCTCCTCGCTCAGCTGCTCGGTATGTGCACGTGTTGTCAACTTATCGATGCGGATGCGCGCCTTTTCGTTTTCTACGGCAGCCAGCTCCATCTCCTTGACGTGCACTTGTTTTTGGATCAAACTGCTCTCCCGCGCGAGATTTTTGGATGCTTTGGTGGAAGTGATACGGTCTCCAACCATTGCCGCAGCCTCCATTTCGGCGTTGTGCCGATGCCGCTCCACGACTTCGACCTGATTCTCGGTGCTCTTGAGCTCGTGGGTCACGCTTGCCGCCGCGCCGCGCAGCCGCCGTGCCTCTGCGTCTTGCTGCTCAAGAGACTTTTTCAGCAGAGAAAAACGCTCGACCAACTTGCCATACATGCGGTCATGTTGGTTCACACTATCCTCAGCCTGCTTGAGGCCGTACTCTTGCCTTACCTTGCGCTCTGTCATTTGCTCGCTCTCGTACTGGACTTTTTGGGCGCTCTTACGGCAGCCCTCTGCCTCTGATATTACTGTGCGTCGCTCTTCTTGGATCTCGCGGATAGCTGCCATCATAGACTGGCACGCTTCGTCACGCTTTCGAAGTGCAATTAGAGTGCTGTTCCATTGGGCAACGACTTGCCGCTTCTCAAACACCGTTGCACTCATTTCTTTGCCTGCTTCGCGCAACGTTGCCTCAGCTGCATCCGTCTCAACGCGCTGCGACTGCTTTTGGGCCTCTACCAGTCCAATCTCCTCTTGCAACTGAGAGATGCGCTCTACTCGGCTATCAATGTACAAATCCTGCTCTGTTTTTTT
>JACKZZ010019042.1_pt1 | contig 22737 bp, 5 predicted proteins | sample 8027871 | NCBI WGS metagenome assembly JACKZZ01 (sample SAMN15724774, study PRJNA655200) | protist metagenome | isolation source: fluorescence activated cell sorting (FACS) single amplified genomes of... | place: USA: West Boothbay Harbor, Gulf of Maine | collected 2000-07-19 | reverse complement strand
AGTCTCTGCTCACGAGCGGCTCATTATGATTACTCAACATATTTCTTTATTTTGATTTTCCGCATTCACATCACACTGCAGGTTTTAAACGTGTTCTGGCCGTTGATCCGGCTGTTGCCTGGGAGAGCGGGAGAGGTTGCAAAAGCAGCCAAAGATAAAATTAATAATGATGAGGAGCCGCCTGAGTATGGGGAAGATGCTAATGCGGATTCAAAGGAGGCAGAAGCAGCGAAGGATTCAAAAGAGGGAAATGATAATGGGAGTGGAAAGGAAAATGATGGTAAGGGCGATGACAAGGAGAAGCCTAAGGCCAATCTTCACCCGGACGCCCCGAAACCTAAGAGTCTCAAACCCTCTAGTCATGGCAGTGGTAGTACGAATCTCAGTCCCAGCCGCCAACAAGACAACAATTTCGATTTATCCGACTATCTAATGGACAAACGCAATCATCTGCAATCGATGAAGTTCGGCTTCGCGAAAAGTGACAGGTGCCTAACGGCTTTTCACCAGAAGAAAGAAGTATTAGTCTATGATATGCCGGGGTCGCCCGGTGGGAACTCTGAGGACGCTTTGTTCAGGATGGAAGAATTTCATGAGATGCCCTGGAGTCACTGCTTAATGATGCTCTTCGCGCTCATTGCGAGTTGCTATGGGAGCTATTTCTTCATGAATGTACTAAGGCACCACGTCACGAAGATGATGAAGATCTTCGAAGCGAATGAAATTTCAGCACTCGAATCGCACAGAATGAGATGGTTGCTCGACGGAGAAATCGAGCCGGCGAAAAATACTACTCCTGGTCCTGTAACGCTGACTAGTGGTAAGAAGAGTGATGGGAATCAAAACAATTCGAATCCTGGGAAGAGCGGCGGCGGCGAAGGTGGTGGAAAGGGCGGTGGTGCAGCAGGAGAAGTGCAGGGAGGAGCGGCGCAAGCCGGAGCCGCTGGTGCGAAAGGTGCCATACTCTCCTTACTTGGCGCACCGCAGCAGATGGGTCCTCTCGGTTTGGATGCTACTTCCTTTGCAACGAGGATGCGCAGTTTTAGGAGCAGTAACAATGCTGGTAGTGGTAACCTCATGGCAACTCCCAGTGTTACAAGTCTAAAAGCCCAAGGGGCACAAACTGAACAGATCAATGGTCCACCGGCTTCTGACCCGCAGATCCCAAAACATGAAGTTGCAGGCCCCAAGAACTTAGCACTGGAACGCAAGCGTTCTTGGAAGGTTCACGTTACACAACGAGACCACCCAGCTGGGCTCCAACTTTCCTGGGTTAAGGAGAATGAACTGTATTCGATGGCGCATTTGATTTTAGTTGTCAGAAAACTTGATGAGGATGCTTTTGTTGCGGCTTTTGACGACTCCGAGAAGAAGAAGAAAGAAAATTCTGGTAATTCTGGGGAATCGAATGAACACCACGAGGACTTCGGCTGGACGATTTTTTACTTGCCTGTGGCTGAAGTTTCGCGAAAGACCAGTGGCCTCGACACAAAGAGGCAAATGTATTTCCTAGATAACGAAGTCAAATCGGTTCCCATTGGTCATCGGAGTTTGGATATGGAGGAGATGAGGAAATTGAGGAAAAATAGCCAAGTCAGTTCCGAGACCGCAATGGCGATTAGAGAAAGAAATGAAGCCATGGAGGAAGCGTTGGAGGAAGGGCTGGACGAGGATATCGACGGATCAGGAGGAATCGGAGATGCTCAAATTGATAACATTGGTCAAATTGGTAATCCCCAAATTGGTAACAATCGGAGTAATAATAATTCAAAACCTAACGGAAAAAAATCCAAAACCAAGAAGCCGGGGTTGATACAACGGGGAGCGAACCTTTTGAAGACGGTGAAGCAGAAGCTCGAAGCAAGTGTGGAAAGCAGTGACTCTGAAGACAGCCAATTCGACAGCGATCAAAATGACGAACCAGATGAACCAAAAAACCACCTCTTACTGGATGATCCCACCGAGGAATTTCAATCTAAAAAAGAAACGGTCCTCAGGACCGGATGTCATTATAAGTTTCAGCTGATTGCGTATGATAAGGGTTTCGATTTGATCGCGAAAAGTCGGCAATCGGATTGCGTAGAGTTCAAAGCGCCCACGCAGATGACGAGTGTGCCTTTTATGCTCATGAAGAGCTGGAGCCTAAAGGAGGGCAGCATCCTGACAAGTGCAATCGGCGGTCAGGGAGGAGGGTTGGGCGTTGCCTCTCTGGCAACGGGCGGTTCCAGCGGCAAAGGTTTGGCAGAGGGTGGTGGAGGTGGACGGGGTTGTTTTTGGAGTGACTCGAATGGGACCGTGCCAAGGTACCGCACGAAGACGAGCTTCGATGTCTTCCTCGAACGATGTATGAAGCCGAGTGATGTATGCGTGCTAGGAGAATTGAGACGGCAGCATTACGAACTCAGAGATGAAGGCATGCGCGTGTTTGCGCTGGAAGGCCCTGCTGAAATATCTGAGGGAAAGGCGGATGCGAGCGGTTCTGGGTCTACACAGCAGCAAAGCCCGAAGCCTCAATCCCTTGCGAAATCCATCACCGGATCAAACCCTGCCGACTCCTACGTGTCCCTCTTCCATAACCCTCATTCCATCGCGGCGTCGTTGACGCATCCTCGGTTTCAGGACATCTTCCTCCAGAATTTCCATTTCCGCGAGATCAACCGCCACAAGCTGTCCGCGGGAAACTACGTGCTTCAAATCTGGCTAGGGAACACAGCGAAAGACATCAATCAGTCTGCTAGCCGGACCGGAGGGGCGGGATCCAGCATGTTTTCTAGCGCGGTTGCTGGGGATAGTTCGTCCGCCCCACCCGTCGGTAATCTCGATATCGTGCCTAAAAATGGAAAGCAGGATGAACTCGACAACGCGTATCCGACGATGACGTGTGGAGTGTCGCCGGTGTTTAGTTTGCGGGAGATGAAAGTCAGGAATCGCTGGGACAACAATGGTGGGCACGCCGATGTGGATGGAAGTTTAGGCGGTGGAGGTTTGGGCGGTCTACACGGAGGAGGTTTCGGTCATCCGCGTGTTGGAGATACACATGCCACCCATTTTACAACGCAAGTCACCTTCGGTGAGGACAATGGCGGTACAGCAGAGCAAGATCTCCTCGCCTCTGATCCGGATTACAATTTGGACACCCTTGAAGTGGTTCCCTCGGATTTTACGTTCAGATTGCTGAGAAAGCAGCATGAACAGAAAGTCTTTGTGAACTTGAAGAGAGTGGATGACGATGTCGTAGTCGCGGAAGGTCATCTGGAATTCGACGCCTTAGCTATGAAAGATAGCAAGAACGATCCGGTGAAAGTGCTTCTGCGAGGGGTGGACTCGACGAATAGAACGAAACAGGGGATGGGTGACCGGGAAGTGCTTGAAAAACGAGAACGCCGGGGATTGGGGGACGCGATTAAGGGTGTAGCAGGAGCGGCAGCGAACATTTTGGAGACCACTATGGCTGACTTCTTCGAAGTAGCTTTCGGAGAAGACGATGACGACTATGTGACTGAAGAAATCGGCGCCGAGATAGGGCATTTTGGGAATTATGGGGATACTTCAGCGTTTTCCAGACACAAAACATTGGACCAAGAATTGAAAGAAGTTTCGAATATTCTGGGGATTTGTGCGTTTAAGGCCCGGTTTTTGAACCTGATGGCAGCAAGCGAGGGAGTGCAGGAGGCACACCGTGTGAAGAGCGTTTGCGGGGGAAATCACGATGACGAGGACTCGGATTTTAGTAAGTGGAGAGGTGGGAAAAGTGGAAGTAGCAAAAGGGAAAATGACAATGTGGAAGGAGACGGTGATGAAAACGGTAGCTATTACCTACGCCCAAGTAGTAGCAAACAGACTAACACCTCGAGGGGAAGCGGAAGCTACAGTAGCGTGAACACATCGAAAGATTCGATCGTGAGCAGTTCTGCGAGTGGGGAGCACGAGCAGACACATTCAGATTTTGGTCCGGAGCATTTCCGAATACATACAGATGATACAATGTCCCACAGTCCCGGCCCCTCCAAAGATACTTGGGGTACCTACTCGAAAGAGACTACAAACACTGTTTCTCCTGTTTCTGCCGATCCTGCGCAGCAACCATTGTTGGAGCTGGCAACGCTTCCCGGAAGCCGCAGTTCGAATCTTGCGTCGAGCTCCTCAAGTTCCTCATCGGTGCACAAGCGCCGGATGCCACGGACAGGAAGCGACGACAGTCACGCGCACACGGTCGACTTCCCGTCCTATGCGGAAGAAAATTTGGGACCGGCCTCAGGAATCTCACACCATTCGAATGTATCCGAGGGCGATGGCCTACCCATAGAGGATGGGGAAGGGTCGGAACACGTGGATGCTATGGCGAACGCGAGCCTAGGATTATCACATGGGTTCAGGGAGGCCATTGCTGGCTCACCTACTGCTGCTCCGAGAAGCAGCAAGAGTGGTAGTGACACTACTAATCCAAAATTCGAGGACACCGCGATCGTTACTCCCCAGACCGCCGGTAGGGGCTCCAAGAAAACACATGCGAGGACGAGTTCTAGGACGAGTTCCAAAGCGAGTTCTTCCAAAGGCACAACAGATTCTTCTCTTACTAAACCCGCATCTCGCCCCTCTGCGACTGGTAAAAGCGCTTCCTATTCCTATCGGACTTCGAAAAGTCGAGCTTCGCAAAGACACTCGAAAGGCGGTTTTGAAGGCAAACACAAGCACGAAGATCAAGCCTCAGATTCTGCGGAGGACAATCCACTCCTACATGAAGAACCCATGGACAATTTCAACTTCTACATGGAAAAATCAGCAAAACACGAAGACCATGGTGGTAGTAGTATTTTTGAAGCCGGTGGTCCCCCTGCTGGGGACGACGTTGACGACACTGACAACGTTGTGAATGTGGTTAAGCACAAACGGAACTCCAGAAAGAACAAAAGTAATGCCGATGGCGATGATGCGTTCGCAACTGAGCTGATTCCGTTCGGCGAGAGCGCTAATCAGAATTCCAGCTACTCGTCTGATCCTCACGTGTCGATTCGCATGGAAGAGGGGTCGCATGAATCGGCTCGCCCTAGTAGGACGTCTCCTCGCGGCTCCCCTCGCGGAAACACGGGCCTATCAACCCACAGCAGCACTAGATTTAGCGCGAGGCCGAACCTGTCACAAGGGAAGGGGAAAGGTAAAGGAAAAAGTTCAAAAGCTGCAGCGAAAGCAAAACTTGCAGGAAGATCCCTGAATCGAGCCAACGCCAAGACTTTGAAGCCGCTCAATCGCGCCAACGCAGTCAGCAAATCATTCGAGATTAGCGAGAGTGGGACCGCCTCCTCGACCCAGTGTTCCGACGACTCGGACTCGGACAACACAGATGCAGATGACCTCGAACGCAGAGGTGAGCTCAGGCAATTGCGCGATAAACTCCGGGAAGCGATCCGCAGGAAGTATGGGGACGCCGGTGTTGGATCCGATGGTGGGCACGGCGAAAAGACGAGTGGGATCACAGCGTCCGGTAGAGTTGTTTTAAGCCCGCGAGCCGTCGACATGATGTCCATTCTTGATGGAAGGGGACAGACGGGCCGCGCTGGTCCTGCAGGCTTGCTCGAATCGGGAGATGCGCAAATTATATCGGATCTGTACGGCGCGGATACGGAAATAATTCCCTATTACCACCCGGATTCGCTTCCCGATCCTCGCCAGAATTATATTGTAGTGCAACACACCGCCCCGATTCTTCCGAACTCGATGATGCCCAAGAGGACGAGAAAGGTGGAGTCAGCCAGTCGGTTCCAATCCGCGGTCCGACAAGTGCAATGGAAGCCAGCGTCACAAGTGGATCTGAACGGATTGACGGCTGAATCTAGCCCCTTCGCCGAATTAACTGGACAACAGCGCTTAACAGAGGATCAGTTAATCAAGCTGACCGCGGAGCACACGGCCCCTGTGGATTCCTATAACTCGATCTTGTACTCCAACTTCCCGAATCTACCGCTAGTTGAAGGCCATCACATCACGCTGAACTGGAACTCGCGCCACCGGAAATTGGTCAAACAAAGCGGCAAACAGCTCGTGCAAAAGAGTAGTGAGAATCTAAATGATGCCAGTGCTAATGCGAATGCTGGCGCTACCTCCAGTCAGAATCTACACAGCGGACTGAATAGTGGCAGTGCTCTCCACACTCAACACACGCACAACAGAATCGAGATCCTTCGGAAGCCGCGCTTCATCCGATACATCAAATTTAGTTTGCATTGTTCGCGAACAGGCCTGAAGATCTCCGACATTCTGCCCGTGAGGCGGGAGTGTTCGGTGAACGCACTTGGTAAATTTTCGATTCCCAATGTAAATGCAATTCCAGTCGATTCTCCGCCCCCAGGAGGCAAGCAAGGCGGTCCAGGTTCGCGAGTACCTGCAGCAAAACGCCTCATGAGGCGTGGGGCAGCGAACTGGGGTGGTAATGATAATCCCTCAGGCTCTCAACAGGACCCGGCTCATCTGGGTGCGCGTGAAATGCGGGACCTTGGTTACCAACATTCAGCGACGTATTTTGGGACCGACAAGGAGCGAAAAACCACTCGTCAGTCCGATGAAGCCATAGCAAGGCAGAACGGGGCTGTCAGAAATAGTAATGGGAGTTTGCTGTGGAACTGCGCGTTCAAAACGAGGCATCTGTTGAGAAGGTTTGCGCAAGCGAGACGCGCAGCTTTGATGGAGAGCATGGGTGAGACTTCGGGGGGGCAAAAACGAGGAGGAACTCTGACAGAAGAAGACTTGGGAGACGCGGCTGAGGATCGAGAATTAGGGATAGGAACGGAGAATGATAGTGCTAACAGTGCTGGGGCTGGGGATCTGGGCGGTGGTGACCTTGCCGGTGACATAGCTGGTGAAAATTCCAATGGGAAGTGGACTTCGTACTCGACGTTTCTCAAGGACGGTCTCTCCGTTACGAATCCGGACGAGCGGGAGAATCCCTACTCTGGATATTTCCCGGTGTACATCAAAATCAGGAACGGCATTACCAATCAGTTCCTCGAGCGCACGCACGATTTCTGCGCGCATCGTCTTCTTTTGCTGCACGAAGTCGAGTTAGCTTACACGAGTTTCTGCAGAATCTCATCGCTGTACCAACTTCCTCGGATTCCCATTGAGGAAGTGCTGAACGCTGGTGGGAGTATACATTATAAGCCGATACGGCTGGTGGAGCATTGTCGTGAAGCACTTGCTTACGAAAAAACGGGCTCCCATATCGATGATCAATTGTGGGATTCTGCCGTGAGTACGGTCGAGCTAAGCCTCAAAGGGGAGCAGCCGAAGAATGGCTCTGGGAAGACAGGGAACGCAGGTACCAATGCGTTGGCTCTGTCACCCGGTGGTGGTGCTGGTCGTTTCTTTACCGGCTCGATCACGCCGACAGTTGACTTTTTTCTCAGTTCGAAATCTTTGATGCTGGAAGCCAGATTCCGAGAGAGAATGATGGATTACCGCCGATCCCAGATGCCGTCGATGCAGCTTTCCACCCAAGTAATGCTAGCAGAAAAACGACGACTTGAAACGAGGAGAAAGAAACATGCGTTCCGACAAGGCTTCCGACACGCAATTCAGGATTTCCAGCGCAGCATACGGCGATCGAACGCGTTGGAGACGTCAGGGAGGCTGAGCAATTCGAATTCGGATGGTATGCCTCCTGAAGGTATCGAGTTGACGAGCCTAAACAATAATAATTCAACGCCGCGATCCCCTCGTCCTCAACCTCCTCGGCCTGTTCAGTTGCACCAGTGGGTTTCCGACAGAGACACCGTCCAGCAGACCTTCACGCACACCGTGCTCCCCGAGAAGGTGCGCTCCGTATTAAGGCCGCATCACGGGATTTTGGGGTTGCAATTGAATGACTCCCCCCACGTCTGGGAAAACAACATGCTCGTGAGAACAGGTTGGGAAAACTTCCAACCAAGTTGGATCGCTAGTAAAATACGATCGGGCAAACAGACGGGCAGATTACCCCCGAAGATTTATTCATCGATGGCTGGAGGAGGGAACGGGGGTTGTGGGAACACTTGGCAGCAAGGAGCTTTGAGTAAAGCAGTCGAAGAATTAAATGATCATGATAAGAATGCTGCGTATGGGGCGCGGTCGAAGGCGGCGGATCAATTAGGGCAAAGGCGCTTCGCGATCGCCGGCGGCGGCAGAAAGATGGTATGGCCTCGCGTCTTTCCTTACGTGAGCGGCGAGGGTAACAAATTCGGTATCTACGCTGTTGCTTCAAGAGCGAAGAAAACGATCGGGTTTTTCGGCAACGTCTACAGAACCATCACGTCTGTGAGGGTTCTCAAAATATCCGCGGAGTTCTCGCAGATGTCGCTGATGCTTGGGCTGCAGGTGTTCGTGCTGTTTGTGTTGGCGGTGCTTTTCGTGGGGTTGTACCCGCGTTGGTACCTCTATCAGCAGCAGGAAACCGGGCTGGATCGGGTCACGGGGATGAACTCGTCGTTTTTGAGATACTATCTCTATGATGTTCGCGAATTGGAGCAGTTTCGAGACAATCTGGAACGCTTTGATTACGGCGGCACGGAGGAGTCTGACGAAGGCACGTCAAGCGATGAGGGTGGGAAGTCACGTCGTCTCGAGGGGGGCAAATCTAAGCAGCAACATCTTGTCCCTGCCACCCACATCGCCTCGTCTCGCATCGCGAGTCTTTACTCGGGGTCGCTGCCCCAGTCGGGCTTCATCTCCAACTCACCTTATGAACAATGGAACCAAGCCATCCGCCAGACCATCGCCTTTCAGCCAGTGAAGCTGCAATCTCAGCCAGTTTCGAAGAGGTTGGAGAAATTAGGTTTATTGGAGGACAAAGACTTCATCAGCAGCTCCTTCGCTAGTGCCAGTGATTGGGGCTTGGGACATGGTAAACGGTTGGTGAAGGTTTCAAAAACGAGAGCAGAGGGCTGGGGCGCAGCGCTGACTGCGGCAACTCTGACTGCGGGGCAGGAACTAATCACTATGCATGAGGACGAGTGGAGCGGAGATAGCGGTATTTTACAAAAGTTACAGTATCCATTTTCACAAGGCATTGATGAGGACGACTCCGAGTAATCTGGGGAGTGCGATGCCCTGCTGTATGTATTCCTTATTAAGTATTCATGAAGAGTCATGAACTGATTCGTCGAGGTGGATAATTTCTGCTAGCGAGTTCTGTTTACTTTGCTTCGGCATTTATTTATTCAGTAGTACTTGTTACACTTTTCACTGATCTCGTATTGTAACTTACGGTGCTCCAAGGTAGCGTCGTGGAAGTGAACAACAGAAAGGAGGCCAATGCTGCAATAGAGGCTCTAATTGCCGGGGAGGAACGAAGACTTCTTCAGGCTACTGTGGGCGCACCAGTGGACGCTATTTCAGGCTACGTTAGGGAATCGGAGGCGGAAGATCCTGAAGAAGAATCTGAGGTTAGTCGAGACACTGATGCACCGGTTTTGCTTGACAGAGAAAAGGGAGCAAATCAGGAAAATGTCGGTATCGGAAATCATAATGCTGGTAAGGGGAACAGTTACAGTAACAGTCCTCAAAGCGGCAGCCTGAGGAGAAGAGTAACGGCGAACCTAAAGAGTGCTGACAAGTCGCACGACGAGAGTCCTGGAAAGCTTGTCGCACAAAAGATTGATCAGATCTCCGCACGTCGATCTCTGGCCAGCGCCGCTGACGAGAAAAGAAAGCGGCGCAGGAAGAGAAATTTAGACAACGGCGAAGAATCCGAGCTCAAAACCTTCCTGGTGAGTTTGGTGGCGCCGGTTTTTACTGCGGCTGAGGATTTTCTGCTTGATATTGCGGGGTCTCCTTACCGTTCTGCAGGTCTGACCCAGCCCTTTTCGCATTTGTTTGATGATGAGGACGAAGATGACTCTGGAGTGAAGAAAGTAACAGAAAACTCGGAAGAGGACGCCTCCGACGACTCGAAAAAGAACGACTCCGACAACTCGAGCAAGGATGCTAACAACTCCTCCTCTCCACATGGCTCTACTTCTTTCTTCGAAGACCTCTTCCAAACCGGCGCATCAGCTGAGAAGGCGGTAAATCATAACGTCTTCTCATTCCGGTTTTGGGGCCGCATCTACGTGGCTCTATGGAAAATATTTGCGCCCTTAGTTGACCCCTATTGGGATAATGAGGCGCATCAAATGTTCAAAATTAACAGAAGAAAAATCACTTATATGGAGGACGCAGTGGAAGCAGAATCTTCCGTATCTTCTGAAGGAAATGCTAGTGGTAGTAAGGATAGCGAGGAGAATGATGGTGATAGTAGTGATACCAACAAGTCTGCTGAACAGACGTCTAATGTTGGCAAATCTTCCGACGACAAGTCTGCTAATGTTGGCAAACCGGGCGCAAAACAGACCTCATCCGAGTCCCTCCTCTTCGCCTTCGAGCGTTTCATGTGGGAATATCCGGGGAAATTTTTCGCGAAAATCATGGTCCGGCTTTCGTCTTCTATCGCCGGGTTGATTCAGTGGTTTTCTTTCATCTTCTTTCTCTTCTTCACCGGAGTCGCTTCTCTCGATGATGCATTTTCCGGTCACGTAGCGAGCAACCTTTATAGAAACACGCTATTCTATAGTTTGTATAGGTTCGTGATAAGCGCGTTTTACGTCTACATCGTTCTAGCTTTCGCCGTCATGATTCGTGAGAATCTGGCCATGGTCGGGGTGCGAATGGGCGGAAAGCTTTTGGGAGCAGTGACGGCCGGCGTCGTTGCAAGCAGAGAACGCCGTCCCGGGAGGCGCGTTAGTTTACTCCGCTCGTGGTTGGGTGTGACTGGCGGCTTCTTTCAGGGAAACAATGAAACGCCGTGGTGCTGCCTCGACAGCATTTGCGGACGCTTACGCAGCATTTGTGGCGAAGAGAAGCATTTGGGCAAGAGACACGGCGGCAAGCACGGGGCAAAGGGTTGCAGGAACTATCTTCAGCGGATGCAGGATTCGATCAGCAGCTTTTGTTTTCGGTGTATTGCATCAGAGAAGATGCTAGAGCTCGAGTACGGTACTCGCCACACGATGAAGCATAAGGAACCGCACGGGCTGCTCACGCGCATCTTCTTCTTCATTTTGCTCGTCGCAAAGGTCATCCTGAAAGTCATCACCTGGTTTCTAGCACAGGCCTGCCGCTGCTTCTTCGGGTGGCTGGGGTTCACAATCGCAGTCATCCAATGTATTGTGGTTATTGTTTTCACTGTGTTTGAGATTGGGAGAAAAATTGTGCTGAAGCTGAGACACAAAACGTTGGATTTGTTGGAAGACTTGGAGAGGCCGTGCGTTTTGAGGAACGAATTGGAAGAAATAAATCGGGCCAACAGGCACGATGCCCGAGAAAAGGGTTACGTGGACTCGAGCGATTCGGATTCCGTCGCTTCTGAAGCAGAACTCGACGAGTACATGAACATGTCATACGGCAGACCCGGTAGAAGCACGTCCTCCACTAGAATGCGGAAATCGCTGTGCCGCGCCTGCTCGAAGGCCTGTGGGGGGTGTGTCAAGGATTTGCCGAAAAATTCAGTGCTCTGGTTCACCAAAACTTGCGCGCTGATTCCGAAGGTATTACGATACACTGTTTGGCTGTTCGATGCGTTTTTCCAATTCATCGGCTCTGGGATTCGGCTACCGTTTCGCGTGGTGTTCTGGATCGGCACGCAATCCAAGGAGTTCTTCTCCAATTATTTGGCTGACGGACAAGGCGTCCTCACAGGCGTTGTGATTGCGGTCGCCTACTACTTCCTCTTCCTCTTCACGTTGCAACTCTGCTGCTCGTTTTTCGGACTAGTCGACGAACCCTCGTTCCATCCCTGGATTATTTGGACGGCCGGGCTCTGGTGGGTCGCTGACAACGAAGCCACGCTCCATTACAAATTGACGGAGAATATTCAGAAAGTGATACACATCCTCGTTGAGAAAGTCCTGTCTCATGCGATGAAACAGGGCATGTCGACGCAGAAGAGGGCCGTGCAGCACCAACAGAACGTCCTCGCAGCGAAAGCGAAAGCTGGGGGTGATGTGAGTGGCATCACCGGGCAACACGATTCCGAGTTATCCGGAGCAGCGGGAGGAGGTATTTTGAGCAGTGGTGTGTCTCAGTTTCTGGATTTGGAAAGTGGGGGAAGTCCTGGGGCGTTAGCGATCAGACTGCGGGCGAAGAAGGAGAAGCAGAGTCAAGACGGAGCCACGGCAGGGGGGGACGAGAACGCTGATCCAGCTGATGCGGACGAAACCAAGATTGACGATGACCGAAAATTGCAACCTGAGGAGACGTTGTTTGCCAAAGGATTCATTGACCGATTAAGGATGCACGTCTATGGGAGTGTGCAGGCCGGAGGTCGTGTCGGCCCCGCCGCGAATCGGAGTGGTGGCTGGGGGGATATCGTCTCCGTCGACAAGTCGGCCGCAGGCGTCGAGAGCACCGGAGATTCGCGCACAAAAGTGTTCTACAACTACGATTTTCCTGTCCCCAAAACGTCCGGCCGCCCGGCGAGCAGTATTATCGTTATGAAGGGGGATCCGACCGCATCTAGTGGTAGCAAGGGGGACAATAATTCTGGTGGCAGCTCTAGCAGCAGTACGTCAGCAAATCATAATGTCCAGGCGGCAACTGCTGTCGGCGACAGGAATGTTGTTCTGACGCACTGGCTAAATCCCAATTCGAAAGACCATTTGAATGGACTGACCCGCAGTCTCCATGCGGACTTGTTTCAGAACTCGAGCTTGAACTCGGATCTTTATCTCCGCGGCGGCAGACATGATTTGTCCGACGAACAGGAACAGGATGAGGAATTCGAACGCTTCTTAATGGAAGAAGATTACAGAATTGAGAAAATGCGACAAGAGGCCGCCTTTAGTCGCAATCGGAGCATGACTATGCGTGGAAGTTGAAAGAGCCGCAGGTATTGTAGTGTGAAGTGGTGTCGGGAGAGTATCGGTGGTTGGAAGAGTTGTAGGCGTGGCAGGGAGAGAGGTTGTTCCTGAAGGGAAGAGAAACTCCCGGAGTGTTCCCCCGGCTCCGGAAGAGTCGCTCGACATGATGAATGATAACGACTAGTCTATTCCATCGATTCGGTTTACGTTGAAATAGTGCTCAAAATCAAATGTTGCCTTCTGAGGGAAGAACAATCGAGATGTCTATCCAATCACTGTCAGATCTGTTTTTGGATACATACCGGAAATTGAAGATGGATGCCGGATCTGGAAGGAAATCGTTAGAGACGACGAAAACAAGATCGAGACGAATGACTAGAAAAAAAACACCGACAACATGCGCATAGAGTCACATGTTTGCGCCACATTGGTTTGAAGCTTCAAACACTTAGAATTCATAAATTATTGGAAAAGCAGTTAGACCGTGATCGGCACTGGCAGTCCCAGTAACACTGTTGATTGATCATGTCTGCTCGCATCACTTCATTGGTCAGATTCTGTTGTCCTTACACTGCATGGATTCACGTCTACCTTGCTCCAAGCCTTAATGTACAGAAACCATGAGTCTCCCCTGTGCGGCGTGCACCGGCGACGACTTAGTATTAACCTTGTTCTCAATCTATTACCAGCATGCTTACAAACTCTACTGCGCCCAAGGCTCGCATGCAGGGAGACTTCTGCTCATGATCCGGGCAGAAAAGGGATGTAGTTGAATGAATCTAAAGCTTCGCCACGATAAAATTAGAAACGTTTGTACTGAATATTCGGCATGTTTTAAAGATCATTGTCTGATTTCCAAATGCAACGCTTTCTTCGAATCTATGGAATGTATGAGTGAAAATAGTCTGCACATGGTTGAAACTTAGTTAAGATGGATATACATGTCTCGATGCTGCACGAGCTGCAAATTAACGTTTCATACTATCTTATAATTACCCAAGGAACACGTCTAATTCTCGCGAAACATGTGCAATCCTCCACGAATGGCTATTCACTTTTGAAACATATAATTTGACCGTTGTATCATCATTTACTGTACAAAGCTTCCCTAGGTGGTCTCCAACTGATTTCAGTTCACGAAATTACCCTACTCGACCCCCTACGCTCACTTACTTTTCATGGCCCCCCATCCGCACAGCTCTTCCTCACCTTGTGGATGAAATTTGCGGTGGGGCTGCTGTCGATGATTTCCTTTTTCTTTTTCTTTTCCTTCTTCTTTTTCTTTTTTTTGCTTCCCGAAAAATAATCCGGATCTGAAAACCCCTTATAACTGCCGTACAGCTGCAAATCACGATCCACCTGAGTCACATCTGGGTCGTCTGCCGCGATATTGCTCATTCCTCCTCCGATATTGTTCGCAAACCTCAGACTGTCGACTGTGCTCTTGAATTTTTGGGTTGAGTTGAGTTGGGGACTTCTATTTCCACAATTTGTCTCGCTGTCCCCAACGTTCTGTCCACCTGTGCTGTTAACAAAACTCACTTTCGAAGGGGAATTAGACGCACTACTGGCTGCACCCTTCTTCCTCCGCGCCTCCCTGCTTTGCCACATTGTCTCCTCGAGTCGGCGGACACTCTCGGGTAGTTTACAAAGCTTCGCCTGCGCAGCCGGCGTAATTTTTCTGGCTGCCAGTCGCGGAGAAGTCGACTTCAGACTCCTTTTGCCCGTGCTGTTTAGATTGATGCTCTTGAGTTGTGTGCTGTTATTTTTCGTGGGACTCGGGGTTGCGAATCGCGAAGTGTCATTTTGTCGTCCTAGAGTGGCCTTCTTCGGACTGCTGCTGTTCACCAACGTTCTCGGCGTTCGTGTAATATTAGCGTCACCGGGACTGCTAGTTCCGCCGCGAGTGCTCTTTTTGGCAGGAGAATTAGCGTTATTATGTCTCTCATTCTTTGCCGGACTCGCGCCGGAAGTGCCCTTGAGTTTCTCCTTACTTATAGAGGCTAAACCCTTCAAATGCTGCCGAAACGGATCATTCACAGCTTGAGGTTGGTTCGGACTACTTTCATTCTTCCTTCCAGTCTGCTTCTTCTGCCCGCTCGCACTATTCCGCCGGCTGCCTCTCCCATTACCTCCTTTTTTACTGCCACTCTTACTCCCACTCTTACTCCCACTTTTACTCCGATTCGTACTTCCATTCTTATTCCCTTTCTGCCTACCTTCAGACTCCAACCCATATTCGTCCTCAGAATCCGCTTCCTCATCACTGTCTTCATCATCATCCCCCGACGTAGTGCAAGTATCCTCCCCCGACGATCGGACCATCTCGAGCAGGCTCCTCAGGTCCTGCTTGTCACAAAGTTGCCGCTCGAACTCGCGGCGGACGTCGGCAATCTGCAGAGTGTTAGGTGTAAAGTGTAATTGAAACTCGCGGTTGACGTTAATCAACCATCCGTACCATTTCGCTTAAGTGATCCATATTATGATATCCTCAACAAGTTCGTAAGATTCCGATTGAATGATCCGCTGTCAAACAATTGGCAAAAGCACCAAAGGACCGAGCGTCTCCTCCGAAAAATATCAACGCCCAATTCACAGTTCTTACCGATTGCTTGCACGCCCGCAAGCCTCGCACATTTCCGCGCAATTCACGCAACATGTTCGTGAGATTGAGGAGGCTTTCCGGTCCCACCCGGAACTGCGACAACTGCGAATCGATGTCGTCGGCTTTGGCTGGGAGGGATTTCCGAATTGGTCTTGATTTCTGATTTCAAAAATTTATGATTAGTTGCTTTAAAGAACCACCGACGATTCTACTCGGCACGCCCTCTGCGATAAAACAACTCACCGTTCCTCCCGGCTCTGCCCTGCCGAACTTGCAGAAGTCGCCTGATCGTGGCTTTTTGGCTGCCCCGTATCTTCTCCGCTTTGGCTGCTGCAATCGGTTTACGTTTCCGCCAGACACCGACGCCAGATCTGGGAGGCATTTCAAGTAGGATTGACAAATATTTGGCTTTGGAAGAAGAATTTGTGTTTTTGAAAGAAGGAGTGTACATACGATAGGCTCAATTATCCAATTGAATTCCACGTAATGATCGATGTTCTACCTCGCGATGACAAGTGCCTACCGTCCTCCCTTCATCCTGTTGCTCCTGCCACAATACGTGTTCCACTTTTCTTTTGTGTTGGCCGTGTGCCAGAAGAAGTCCTGCAGATACGCCCAGCAATCGGAAAATAGCTCATCCGCGTGAAGCACCCCATTCTTAGCACCGATATGGTGGAACACCTAGCAAATTTTGGCGATTTTTTCAAAAAATGATGTGATTCTTTTTCAATTTGATGTATGATCGATTTTTGGGGGTATTCAGATATTAGACGGAACTCGGATCATTGCTTAAACAGCTTGACCTACTGCCTTACCTCGTTCAAGCTCGCATTCGCCCATGTCTCGTTTGCGATCAGGGCACGCCAATCGATGGGACAGTGCTCAAGAATTTCTTCAAATTCTCGGAAAAAGATTTTGCACTGTTTAGTTCGCTTCGACGGGCTCTTTGGGTCATAATTCGTCGTGTCCCTCGTGGTCTCGTTCTTGGTGTTATTATTGGTGTTATTGCTCGCATTTTTGGTGTTGGCATTTTTGGAAGCGCTCGGACTGGTGGTGGTTTTTCTCGGACTGGTCGGTTTAGTTGGACTACCATTTTTCGTGCCGTCTTTTTTGCGACAAGGACTTTGTCGTTTTGCACCGTGGCCCCGTGTACCTTGGTTATCGACAACTACCAGCGCGGTGGTACTAGCATCAGTAAATACCATTCCACCTCCGTCAGCTCCATCTGCAGCACCTGCTGCAACTCTCGTCGGCGAACTCTTTTTTTGTTCACTTGTTTGTAGTTTTAAAAAGTTATGAACGGAATTCGTGTTCCCGATTCCCGGAACACCGTCTTTTTGTGAAGTCATTCCAACAGCGTGTGGTGAAGTTGCAGGGTTTCCGCAGGTCGCAGACTCATTTGGACTTTGTCCGCTTTCTTCTTCCTCCCTCCTCTTCCGTTCCGCCATTTCCCTTTCTTTTTTCGCTTCCTTTTTCTTCTCTTCTTTCTTCACATATTCTCTCCTCCGCCGATCCAATTCCCATCTTCTTTCCTCCTCTTTTCTCCGTTTTTCTGACTCCATTTTCTCCGCTGCCTCCTCCAGTCGTTTCTCATCCAAATCCAAAATATGCAGGATATTCCTCCTGGCAATAATATCTTCTTTTTCCGCATCTGGTAAATAGTATGTTTCAGCTCTCTGATTCCCATGACTCTGCGACCGATGCGCTCCTGCATCCCCTCTGTCCGTCATCTCGCCACTCTTCCCGTCACCTCGAATCACGATTGGCATCGCAGCGCGACCTCCGAGAGGACTCCGCCCACGATTCGTGCAATTGGTCATTTTCCCGGCGCGCAGAGCAGCAGCGCGCTGTAATGATTTTATCTTCGTTACTGGACGGCGTGGCGATGATTTTCCACCAGGTGATGATTTCCTATCAGATGACTTGCCATTCCCATTCGCGCCACTCCCAGCAGTTTTCCCACCAGGTGATACTGACGCAGCCGTACGCTGACCTGTCAGAGCACCTGGAGCACCTCGGAGTTGGCCCTGAGAGGGGCGTTTCCCTGCAGCTATCTTCTTGTCCACCCCATACAGCTTTCTGAGCATGTCTTCAGCTTGTCTTTCCACCGCTTTGTTTGGGCTCGCATTATTGTTCCCATTAGAATTTCCATTTTTGCCTTTGCTACCGACTGGGCTAACAGAATTATCGGCATTGCCATTGCTGTCGTTCAGAGTGTGCTCGCCACCACTAATCCCGTCGTTTGATGTGTCGTTTAATGCTGGGGGTGCTACTTTCAGCGTGGCGCTGATATCTGTCGTGTTCTGATCTTGAGATCCGAGCATGCTTTCGATAACTTCCTCATGATTTCTGCTCAGGGCTGCAACGGTATGTCTATTTTTCTTTCGCGCACCTCTGCATTTTTTCTCATCGTCTGATTCAGATTCTCTCCCATCCTTGTGTGACTTACTTTCCCCAGCGCCCTCAACATACGCACCCGCAGCTCCTGTTGTATTCCGTTTTTTCTCGTTCTTTGCTCCGTTTCTCAAATCACTCTTCACACTGAGCCCGCCCGTCATTTCCGCAAGCATTCTTCCATATTCGTCGCCATCATCGTCGTCGTCAGCTCCACTGACATCTCGTCCACGCAGCACACCCGGACTTCCCCCTAAGCTCACTCTGCCGTTAGCACTGTTAGCAGTCCGTTCCCCAGAATTCCCAGTCCCGAAAAACATCCTAGAGCTCGGCGGCCGATACTCCTCTTGTTCGGTTTCCAGTTTGGATATGGACAGTCGCGGGTCATTGGAGCTCTTCTTGCTCTTGTAGGAAGTGTTTCCGTTCAGCTCATCATCGTCCTCGTCATCGGAACAGCACTCGCTACTCGACCGAAAATCTCCGTCACCATCGCCAAAATTTTCATTGTCATCATCACTTGAAATTTCGAGACCATCACTCCCCGATAATTCACTCGTGTCACTCCTCCTCCTACTCCTCCGGGATCTTCTACTCCGTCGTTTCCCCTTGTCCAACTTCCTCTGCTCTAACTCTTGATCTTCCCGTTCCCACTGCGCGACTCGCTGTTCATCGTCTATCAAACGCTCAGCCCCGGAAAAATAAGCCGACTGCCGGAGGGAATGATACTTAAGAATGAAAAGCAGTAAGAGAAGCGCGTCTGCTCCGGAGATGAGAGTCTCGGAGAGTTGGTTCAGAAGGCCGGAGAGCGAATTGTCGACAGGTTCTGATTCACTAATACCTGCATTCGGACCAATTACGGTTTTTCTAACAGAGCCAACAGGAGCATTCCCGCTTTTGCTAAGCCCAAACACGTTGAGCCCGTTTTTCTTTCCTGCAACAGGATTCGTTCCACCATTTGCATTTCCAGTACCATCGTGCTTAACTCCATTACTACCAGAGGAGTTACTACTCGCCGTCTGTTTCTGTGCGAGATTTTGTCTGACGGTGCCCATCAACGAGCTCGTGGCTAACGAGACAGTACTGCGTTTTTTGTCAGCGGCTTCTTCCTTAGTATCGACTTTGCCTTCCTGAGTATCCACCTTATCTGACTCTTTGCCTGTTTTATTTCCCGCATTGCCATTCGGCGCTGAATTCAGGGCTCCTGTTCCAGCAGTATCACCAGTGGCGTTGCCAGTGGCATCACCAGTAGCGGGAGCCTGCGTCTTCCTGGTCCTGACCAAGCCTCTTTTCCCTGCTAAATTCGTTTTCGCAGCAAAAAGTCTTGATTTTAATGAACTCAGCGTCTGCACCTTCCGCCTTTTCCACATTCCCCATTTGAAGTGCCGGGCATCTAAGCGGCCAAAAACCACAAATGATAACATCTGCCGATGGAGGCAGGAGACCAGGCCTCCTTTTCCTCCCTTTTCATCCAATACATCGAGCTGGTGCTCCTGCAGGGCTCGCAACGGCAACGGAATGTGCGTTAGGAAGACTGGGGGGGAATGGATCAGATGATGCACGACATGATGCATCAGCTGCTCTATCCGATAATGCAATCCGGAGGTCCGGGTTTTCATGTACGTCCTTGTGATACACTTACTGATTTCTTCTTACTCCTATGATACAGCTCCACCAAGCTGTCGATCCCCGCCAATCGAGTTTTCATTTTGACCACGAAGTTTCGCGTTATTGAACAAGAGTCGATAATTCTGTCGAGAACAACCTGCTCTTTCATTCTTTCTTTGTTCATTTCTCTCTCAAGGAAAGCGTCATCGATATTTTCCAATTCCACTGCATCATCGTTGTTTTCGATCCTTTCAAACCTTGAATTTGGCGTTTGAATTTCCGTCTCGGGTTTACTCTTTGACGTCGGTGATTCTGATGACGTAGATGCTAGAGCTGCAGGGGCACCAGCACCGGCACCTGCACCAGCATCGCAAAGTTTCCTCGACCCGGACACTTTATTTAGACTCGTGCTCATTGCGCATCGCTCATGATGCGTGGGAGAACGGTGACTCGGCGAGTGAGGGTGGTCAGCATGATATTGATGCGAATGGTGACCAAGATGATGAGCGTCAGCATAGTACTCGCAGTACTGCACCCAGAGGGAATTTAGGAAGCTTTCAACCGCCGCCCTAACTTTGTCCTTTTCTGCATCCTTCAACTTCCGACCCGGACCTCGATTCCTCACCGCCAAGGCACCCAGAGATCCAGCGGTTGTGTTTGTTGTGTTTGAACCACTATTCTGCACCCCATTGTGCGTCCCGCTCTCCATTGCCTGCAGCCATGCTTTTCCCAACACTCGTACCAACAGGTTTGTCAAGCTCCCAGGACTGAGGAAGGGGCAGGACTCTGAATTCAGCAGAGGCAGCGCGGAGGTCAAAAGTGAGGATCCGCCTACTGGGGTGAGTGCGTGGGAGAGTCTGGTCAGGGTGGCATCGTGGGGACTGCCGATTGAATGATGGTGAGGGGAATGCGGATGAGGAGAATGATGCTGATGATTCGGGGAGGTGATCGCCGTTGATTCATGCTGGTTGCGACTTGGGGATGCAATTGCTTCGTTGCGAACGTGAGGTTTGTGTGTTGGCGAGCCGTGTGCCGACGAGGCGTGGTGCCCAGGAGAATGACCATGGCCATGACTGCGGCGCTGAAGTTCCGGCGGAGACGCTGCACACAACGCCTGCAGCAACGGCGAGTGGACCAGCGGCGAAAGCAACTCTAGGTTGTCTTTATTATGGCCTTCCTTCGCAAAATCCGCTGTCGCCTTCGCGGTACCGTCGTGATGAGCATGACCGTGATGACCACCGTGATGTCCATGATGTCCGTGCGCCACTTGATGAAGGTGATCATGTTGATGGTCGTGATGGTAATTCTGACTGAGGCCGCCGTGAAATAGACCGGGCTGAGGAGCGTGAGCCTGATGTGGAGAAGTCGAGTGCGTTCCAGTTGCTGCGGGACTCCTATTGTGGGCTAGCCGCGTTGAGGCTGTCAAGGGCTTTGACGAACACACAAGAGATTTAGAATGAGAACCCGATCCTCCCATAGGGCCAAGTGTCTCCTTTTTCTTCGAGTTTGACTCCCTTCGTTCGTTGTCCCTTTTTTTCTGCGCGCTCGAGTCCCTTCGTCTCGGTGAACTCGGTGAATTCACCATTTGTGCTCCCTTCCCAGCACTTCTACCGCTCCCGCCGCTTTGAGGAGAGCCACGATCACTGTGACTCTTCATGGGGGTATTCAAATTTGCTTTCTTACTTCCAATGTGACTTCCGTCCTTACTGCCACTTTTATGACAATCGCCCTCCTTCACCGTCGTCCCATTTTGATTCTCCCGCCCTTCAACCCTCTCCATCAACCTCTCCAACAGTTTATCCGCTAAATTTTCCGTCACTAAACTTTCCACGATTTCTTCGACTTTCATATCAGTGTTCATCTGTCGCCATTTGTATTCGTCTTCTAATTTGTCGAGGTACCTGAAAAGTGATGGAAATACAAGCAAAAATAACACTTTCCCGAATCGAATCCCTGCGGAGAATCATCAATGTGCTAAGAATATGATTCAAAATTTGCCGCATAACTAGAATAATACCGATACATCATTATGCTCAGTACACCAGGTGCGCTTGCAATAGACATAAATCACATCCAATGCAGGCAGACTCGATGACAAAATAAATTCCGAGTGTTTCCGTTCTGAGTTTCGATGTTTTGGTCTTGTCTTACGTCCTTGAAGCATTTGTCGCGTACAGCCTCGGCGACTCCACTATCAGTTTTCGGACGATATTGTACGGTAGAGGATCTTCCTGCAGAGCGAGTTGTTGAGTCGAAATGGCCGGGGCTGCGGCCTCTGGTGTAGCTGCTGCGGTAGGTTCTGGTGTAGCTTCTGCTGCAGCTGTGGTTGAATCGCTTGACTTTTTTTCCGCAAGGGGAGTGATTTGTCGTGGCGGTGTCTTTTTCACCACGGGCGACTTCACGTGTGTGGAAACTGGTGGTGACTTCTTCGCGCTTTCTGCGGGAATCTTCTGTTTTGGAGAGAATGGCGATTTTTTCTGACTGTTCTTTTCCTGTTGCTGTGTCAGTGACTTTTCCTTTTGCGGAGTCCTTGTCTTCTCCCGTGCTGGCGACATTGTTGGTGATGTTGGTGCACTATTTTGCTTAGGGGTCGTCCTTTTCGTGTCCGCTTTCTTGAGCCCATCCGAGGATTTCAGCAGTAATTTCGAAGCGCCACTATCTACGCTTGCGATCACGCTACCATCGACGCTCGCGATCACAGCCACCCCATTGGTTCCCAAGTCCCCACTGGTTCCCGATTCCCTCCCCAAGAGTCCTTCTATTTTACTTTCTAACTGTTCATCGACATTCCTTTCGATTCGCTCATTCATTTTCCGAGGCGGAGTGCTGTCAACTTTCCGAAGCGGAGTATCAACCCTTGTTTGGAGAGGAGTTTCCGTAAGAATAGTTTCAACGCGATCATTGGGTCCAGCGGCAACTCCATTATGACTACTGTCAGCGCCTCTGACAGCCTCGGTCACAGCTGCGATTACTGATGAAATCGCGATTTGAATTACGTCATCCGGCACGGCAATGTTCTCAGCAAAACTGTCGCTACCTCCATCACCAGACTTCCCCAGATTCCGACTCCCACTACCCTCTTCCCCAGATTCTGACTCCCTGTCCCCAGATTCATTCGATTTCCTTGATGATGATTCCGACTCCCACTCCGACGAAGAGTCTGAATCCCTCTCCCCTTTATCACCTTCCGCATCACCGCCGGCATTGCTCCTCGCCATCAACTGTGCTGCTAGCAAACCAGCGGCGCTCATTTTTCCGATCTGACTATTT
>JACKZZ010013392.1_pt1 | contig 22744 bp, 23 predicted proteins | sample 8027871 | NCBI WGS metagenome assembly JACKZZ01 (sample SAMN15724774, study PRJNA655200) | protist metagenome | isolation source: fluorescence activated cell sorting (FACS) single amplified genomes of... | place: USA: West Boothbay Harbor, Gulf of Maine | collected 2000-07-19 | reverse complement strand
AGTACCTGACTCGGGAAATGGACAGCTTCGGCTTGAAGCACCGACGTATCCTGTGCAAAAGTATCGCACTCGTATTGCAGTCATGCATTACAAATCTTTTTCTGAAGGTAAATCCGCATTATTTCTCATGCTGAGGAAATGCATTTATACGAGTACGATACCTTTGCAGTTCATACGACGCGAAGTTTGGATCACGCTATTGGACCGGTCTGTGGACTTTGTGTTGGATGTGGACCCACAGTGGTTGCTTTCGTCTCGAAGGAGGAGGACCTCTAACAGCCAAATTGTTCCCGGCGAGAACAACAATGCGACTGATCACAATCAACATTGTTCTCATCTTCATGATGTCCACAGGCATACCAGCTGCAATTTTTCCTACCCAGAGGAGCGAGACCGGACCATCATTCTGGAATACGACGGCCCAAATCATTTTTTCCGGAGCAAGGGCTACGAAAGAAGTCCCACCGGGAAAGACAAATTCGAGACGTGGCTGCTGGCGAAAAGCGGCTACGAGTTCTTCCGTATGCCCTATCTCGACTGCGACCCTTTTCGGGGGGAGAAGACGAAGAAGAATGTATCCGGAGGTGGTGGAAATTTGTTGAGTCCATGTCTTTTGTCGTTAGAAGAAGATGGAAATTCATAAGATCAGATGCATCTCCTGCTCTTGAGGTCTGTGTCTAGTACGTGGTACGAATGAAATGCAAGGAAGTAGCACGAAGATAGCAAGAGCTTCCTTTGCTTCGTTCTCGGCTTTGCTGCATGAGCACTGCAACTCTTTGGCGTGGAGGCATCTGATGTTAATTTCACTGGCGATCAGCAGCACCATCTTCGACGGAAATTTGTACAATTGTACGTATACAAGACTTTCGACTTGACATTCTTTCACCCAGCATAGACTCGGGAACGGCTGTGGAAGGTGCTGAAGCAGCGGCTGGCGGCGAAGAGACAGAACTTGTTGGATGCTGGGAATAAAATTGATGATGAAGGCTCGCTTCAAACTGCAACCGCGGTTGCAGGGGCGTGAAAGAACTGGACTTCTTCTCACTCTTACCTCGTCTGAAGTCTGAGTTTGTCTTTGTTCTTAGGTGGATTTATTCCAAGAAAAAGCGCAACATGCAGGGCGGTGAACATTCGAAAAATTTTTGTGTGCCGCGCTATCTTCAATCATCGACCTCGTAACAAGGTCAGTGGCCGCGGTGGACGACTGCTCATCTCTGCTCATCGTGTTCGTCTAGAAGTGTGGTGAGAACTGGATCAGACAGTGTGCTAGGAAGTACGATGAACTTCAGATCCACAAAAGACAGAAGGAGCAAGGTGTAGTACAAGTGCAACAGCACACTACAACTTCATAAAGATGCGCGTCTTCCTCCGAAACCTCGGGAATGACGTGGTCCCCTACGACCTCCTCGAGCCAAACGACCCGGAGTTTGCCTCCGTCACGCTTTTCGATACTCCCTCCTCCTTCATCAGACCGAATACCGTGCAGTACTTGAAAGTCAGTCTGGGCGCCACGCGCAAGGCGCCCTGGCAGCTGTTCGCCGTGTTGGGGCCGTCTTCTTGTAATGATCCTGGTGACCCGAGGATCAGGAACAGGAACGACCAGGACCAGCAGCATAGGGGTCGTGGTGCTCCTGACGCTAGCAGTTTCGAGGGCGGTCATGATGACCAACCGCTTGAGGGTCAGGATCAAGATGATGAGGTTGAGCTGCAGGACTCTGCAAAACTCATCCCGGACTACACCTATCGACTGGTCGAGAAGCACTGGGAAGCATTTTTCGACAAAGAAGCTGTCGACGTTTACGGCGACCGCAACACGCAGCGCCGCTACCCGAAGGCGAACGAACGTAATCGTGATGCTACATTGCCACGACACGGCATAGAGGATGCCTCCAGTGGCGGGAGCTGTGCCGTTGTTCCACCTTTCCCTGTCGATGAGGACCCGTGCAGAGTGTTCGTGAACGGCTTTCCCGTGTGTTTTTGGCGGGCGCTCTTCCATCCGCACGTGGCCGGAAACGCATGGCACGCGAATGTGTTTGTGTATTTCGGCGTGTGGGAGCAGATGTGTGCGCAAGTGGAGCAGCGAATGGCGCAAGACAACCACGAAGGGACGAAAAGTCAAGAAGAAATTATGCAGGAGGAGGAGCAGGAGGCAAAAATTCGAAGCGGGGCCGTTCACCACGACCTTGTTTCAGATGCGCCACTGAATTATGCCGGTGCAAGGACGCCTGAAGCGTGCTACGAGTGGCGGCAAACTAGTGGAACACCCACCAAAATCGACCGCACGTCGTTGCTGTACGCACTGGCCAACCTGAATCGCCACACAGAGCAGCTGCCGATGGATCTTTCCGTACCCCGGGACGACCCGCGTTCTGGGGTGGAGCTGCGAAGCAAAGCCTCGAAGGAATGCAGCATTCTGATGAATGACCTAGCAGGCGGGTTCAAAAACTTTCTTTCAAATGGAAATGCGCTAGCCGTGCCTGCCGGCGTCGTTTTGCCCGAGACGAGGGAAATCTTTGAAACGCGGCAGCGAAATTTGATCGCAGCTTTTGTCAAGTGGTACCCGCTGGCAATGCATGAAATCGCGGATCATAATTTTACGCCGGGGCCGGAAGAACAAGTCGGGCACGGCCCACCTGGAGGTCCTTCTTCTTCTTCTTCGCAAACACGGGAGATGGACACGAATTTGTCGTGCTTCAATTTGTTCAGCTACATACCGCCGCGCTCCTTGCTTTCCTGTTCTTATCTGGACATGGACCTCACCAGGATGGCTCTCGGCCAGAAATTTACGGAACGGCCGAAGACGCTAGAAGTGGAACGGGAGGCAAGTTCCGATGAAACTGCAAGAACTACGGGTTGTAGCACGGACCGGAGTGTCTTTTCCAAGCAAGTGGAGGACCTTCATCTCTCTGCACAAAACCCGTACACTGCTGGTGCTGCAGAACAAGCCGCATCTTCGGTAGTAGAAGATAACGCAAACGACCCTTCAGTCACGACTTTCCTGTGCGGTCAGCGACCCGCACTGTGGACGCTTTTGCAAGGGGTCTACTCAGAACCTACTCTGAATTTAGCGGTGGTAAAGAGGCTGCTGTTGGCGAAAAAGCCTCGCCGGCGGACTGCTGCAGGTACTACCATGAGGACGCACGCAACTTCTACGTCGAAGCAAGCTCAAGCTGCGAGGAACGGCGAGCAGGACAGTCTGTTTCTCATCCCGCGACTCTGTTTAAACTACGTACAGCTGAGCGACACGGCGGCTATACGACGGGAGAATATAAAACACAAAGACAAACAGTGTCTCGAGCCCGACGATGGCGTCGGCCCGAGCAATTCTCTTGGGAAACGAGCGGCAGAACCAGACGGACTCCTTACCGAAGATGACAGATTGTGGCTCGGAAGGGCACAACCGCTCGACCCGAAGAGGGGAATCACGGTGACAACGCCCTCCATGGCGGGGCCCGGAACCGCAACGCACAGGATAGAGGACTTGACGCCCCGAAGTTTTACGCACCAGCTTCCGCTTCACACTCTGCCTTCGCACTACACTCATGTCCTGTTCGGAATTCTACACTTGTATGGGACAGGACCGCAAGAAATATTGTCGTGCTTGAGGCTGTGGCGGGAAAAAGTTATGGGACAGGCGCGCCTACCAGCCCCGGAACATGAGTTTGTAGCTACACTCAGTCTAAAAGTTGATCGTGATCATCTCGTATAAAATAAAGAATACTTCGCAAGTAGTAGGAGCTACTTCAATTTGAACTTTTTCCGTGCGTGCCGGTCCAGGCATGATAATAATTGCAAATTTCCAGTCGATAAGCCGATCACTCTTGCGCACGTAAACAAAATTAAGAGGCAAAGGCAGCAGCAGGGGGCCCAGAGGAGCGGAGCCCTCACGACCAGTGGCACAACAGCTGAATTACAATCGAGCGACCAGCACTCCCATGTTGAAGGAACGACAGAAGCGAACCAGTCCTCTCCACTGGAAAGTGAGTTTATCGAGATTTTGCGAGCACGCGAAAGCGACCTGGATGTCTGCTTCCTGAAAACCGCCAACCTGGGAAACCTGCCCGGCGCGCGCACCGTGAGTGTGGCTGGAAACTGCTTGGAGCACGACTTTCTCTGGTGTGTTGGGTTGGAGGTGCTGGATATCATGCTGCGCAGGGCACAAATCCTTGCCGAGGCCGTGGCGGAGGGCCTGCTACGTCTTGAGCAAAGAACAAAAATGTCGATGCGTGAAGTAGACGAGCAGGGTGATGGTGACAGTTCTGCCGAACAAGGTAAAATTCAAGCAAATACAAATGCAACTACAGCTAAACATATGGAGCAGCTGCACGACAACAACCACACCATCGCGCAGCATTTCGTCCAGATGAACAGGATTTTGGACGCTCTTGTATGAACTGCAAAAGTATCGTATTCGTATAAATGCATTACAAATTTCCTCAGCATGAGAAATGAAATCTGTAATGCGGATTTGCTTTTAGAAAAAAATTTGTAACGCATGATTGCACTACGAATACAATACGATACTTTTGCACAGGATATCTTGTCTGGGTCAGCAAAATGAATACCTCTTCGCAGCAGGAGCGTGATCCGAGTGGCACGCCGTTTCCGATTGAGAACAGCTTGCCGATGTTCAGCAAAAGCGGCACGGGAACTGCTGGGACGACCGCCAATCGCGATTTCACCCTGCAGAAACACGCCTGTGACCGGATCCGCAAACTGCGGCTCATGCTGCAGGACCGGGAAAGTGGATTGCCTTTGGGGTTCAACGAACTCTTTGTTCCGGATGAGGAGGACTTTTTTGCCGCGGAGGGTGAAAATAGAGGTCGTGTAGTTGTAAGAAATGAAAAACAGCGAGGTAGTAATAGAAAATTCACGGCGACGTCCTGTTCGATATCCTGAGCCATCGAGGAGAGGTGGACGCCGGGGTTTGATGAAACTTTCAGCTGGACATCGAAGATCTACTTCGATGAACTACTGGAATTGCGAGAATAAAGTATCGAAAAAATAATGAGAAAGAGGATGGCACAACCGTCAAGAAGAAATACTTATAAGGGTTCCGTCTCGGCTTCGTACGTCGTGTTAGAATAGAAATGATCTCTTCATCAAATCCAAATCGATCTCCCGTGTTTTATTTCGTTGCCCTAAGTGGTCTGGAACTGGATCTGCATCTGATTCAATTTCACAGCTGACCGAGAGCGTGGAAGCGGAAGCCGAAGCAGACGTCGAGACAATTAGATCGCGCAATGATGATCTTCACGACGATCTACTTAACTATTCGGAGGTCTTCTTGGTTTCTTTGTTTCATTTCGTGTGTCGTGGCTTTGTTGTTTTTTTCCGTTTGTTGCTTGCGTATCCTGATGTTGATCTCTTATTTCTTATTGCTTTTCGTCAGCCACGCTTGGTTGACTTTTCTTGTGTTGATTTTTGCACCACCACAAAAAGACGAGCGTTGTTGGTTCTTTCGCTCCTCCTTTTTTTTCTTGACCCTGGGAATAAACTGTCGACTCAGGCGGGACTTGTTCTCCTCAACGAAGCTAAAAAACGAGTGCAATTGTGTCTGAGTGTAAGTAGTAGAAGGCGGCGCGGCACACCAAGCACACATCAAGAAACAATGTCGCTACGCAAAAAACCCGGGCGTCGAGCTGGACACGCACCTGCTTAACCAAAAGCTCCGTCGTGTGATTGGGCTGCAGTTGCTTTTCGTTTTGGTTTGGATAGTTCTCTTCCGAGGAGGAAGACCACTCAACATGCGGTTGGACGTGCAGCCGGCTGTTTTCGACTTGAGAGGACGAAAGACTAGACGAATCGAAAGGAAAAATCCCCCCTCCCCATATCGAAAACGAAATTTGTGATGCTGTATTTGAGGTCACAAATCGACTTGTCATGCTAGAAGGCCAAGAGCCGCAGTCGTGGCCTCGTTTGCAGGCAATTTGTCATGCTGTTTCCCACTCTCAGATGCCCCCTATGATGCTGAAGATGCAAGGCTTCCCCACGCCACCCAGCACTACAGTCCTCATCTTTGCCCGTGTAGCATGACAAAGCTGATTTGTGACAACAAATCTGCATCACAGATTTCCGTTTTGATATGGGGAGGGGGGATTTTTCCTTTTGATAAGACGCACAAATTCCTCTCGACGAGGTTCAGACGGGGAACAAGTAACGAAAATGGTAGGCGGTTCCGGGTTATGGATTGCAAAAATGTCTGGGTCTGGAAGAATGCAACTTGTGATGCTATTTTTGGAATCTAAAAAAATCTGTATTGCATGAGCAGCAAGAGGCGTCCAGTTTTTGCTCCGCGGAGAGGGCATTTGTCATGCGGGATAGGCATCAAGATACCCGCAAAAAATCTGTCATGCTAGGTCATGCATTACAGGCCTCATAGCCCATGCGAAATATGCATGACAAACCTGGAAATCTTCCAGACCCAGACATTTTTACAGTTGATACGGGTTGACCACGACCACCTCCCGCATAATGACCACGACAATCATGGCCCGCTTTTGTTCTTCGTCTTCTAGGCTGTTCCAGCTTTCCCCGCGCGCAGGAGCTGTCGCACCAGGCGTAGCGAACTTCAACTTCTCTGCCGTGCTCCAGCGTTTGATGTTGTCCATCGTGTTCTTTTTACCAATAGCCACGTTGTACCTTCAAGTCGCCCACGCTGCAGAGCCCATCGCCCCGGTGAGAGCGCCCACCGACTGCTGGGCCGGGGGCTGGACCCCGGAAATCTGCTGCAGCAGCCCCGGCGCCCAGGGGAATCCGCTGTGCTGGGATCACATCTACACCTACGAAAAGTGCTGCACGGACACGATTGAAGGACAGAGGTTCCACCATCAGCGCTTGCTCTTCATCGAGGACATGGTGGCTCGCGGCGCCAAGGTCGACTTTGAGATTCGGCAAATCGAAGGAACCGGCCGGAGCGGGGCGGTGAACGCAGCAAATACTGCGATGAAGAGATCAACAGCTAGCAGTGCGGGAGGTGGATCAACAGCAGGCCGCTCCAAAACTGGCCGAATAAGTGGTTCTCTCGAAGGTATTGGGTCGAGCGACTCAGGTGGAGCATCTACTTCGCTAGGAACAAACGAACTCGCCACGGTTCCCCGGGGGCAAGAAATTCTTCGGGTGCCTGTGAATCAGACCTACGGGTTGCGGGACTTGCCGCCCGCGCTGACAAAAGGGTTCGAAGAGATCATATCTGCATCATCTTCTTCGATGGTCGTCCAAAAGACAATTAACGACGAATCATCTTCTTCTTCCCCCACGACGTGCGACGCGCACGCGATGCTGGCCCTAGGACTGGTGGACGAGGAACAGAAGGGGGAACGGTCCCGCTTCTTCAAGTGGATTCAGCTGCTGCCAAAAAATTTTGCGAACGTTTTGTGGTTTTCGGAAGACCAGCGCACCTTAGTGAACCAGACATTTTTCAACTACATCTTGAACGACTGGGACACGCAAATTGAGTGCATGGAGCAGGTGTACAAAAAAGTCTACGGCGCGGCCAAGTTCCAGAAGAAAGCCGACAAGGCCCGCATTCGCTTCACGCTGAAATGGGCCTTCAGCATCGTGAAAACGCGCGGATTTGCGTTTGACACCAGCAGAAACTCCACACTGTTGATCCCGCTGGCGGACTTTTTGAACCACCACCCCAAGGCCAACGTGCGGACGCCCGACCCGTTGCCGGACGCGACGAGCGAAGAATATGGCGTTCTCAAACGTTACATTCTCAACTGTTAGTTAGATGGATTTGTAATGCAAGAACAGCAATAGTGAAAGAGGCAATATTGCAGTTTTCGCATCACACATTTGCCACAGATTTACATGCTGTTTAGCCCTTCGAAGATTTGTCATGCTACCCACCTTGATCAAGTGGAGGCTAATTCGCAATCTTGCATGACAAATCCGTGTAACAGTTGAGAATGTAACAGTTGAGAATGCCATAAAGAAAAGCAGCAGGGGGCGGTGGGGGAATTTATCTCCTTCCGGGCCTCGTCTGACATCGCGGCCGGGGAAGAGATGTGCATAGAATATTCGCAGGCGAGTAATCTCGAGTTCATGATTCGCTACGGGTTCAAGGTAGAATTTTTGCTGATTTCAGCTTTCTTGCCTGTCAAAACTAGAACTAGTGGAGCGTTAGAAACAGTAACAGAACCAATAAACTGAAACCGAAACGAAAAGGAGTCTCATGCGCGAAGATCTCCTTTGGCAACGAGAACGAACTGTTTTTGCCAATGATACATCATGATCATCAACAGGTCGAAGATAACCCGTACGGGGCCAGGCACTTTGAACTTTCCGGGGAGGTATGAAGTCGAAATCGCAGTGTCTGAAAGCGGTCATCGGAGCAGCTACCGGGCAGCAACATTGGCATTGGCTAGATGAGCCAGCCCGATGAAACCGAAAAGCGTTTTTTCGCTACAGGATGTGCAACAAAACTGATCCTAATTCTAAAACAGTCCGAAAACTACAACTAGGGAAAGAACCCCTTGTAGTGACCATGTTGCCGCGGCTGCGATTGCACAGAAAATGCAGTTCCTTTCCCCTTTCATATCCCCCGTTGCAGTCCTACTGTCCGCCGATAATACTCCGCTACGACTTACCAGAAGTTGTCGCGAACGCGACGGTGGATTGCCATCGCCAGGCGAGATACTTGGCATTTGAGCAGGCACAACCGAGCGCGAGCGCAATTCATCAAGTCACACCGCCGGGCGGAAAAAAGATCACCGATTCGGATAAGCTGCAACAGGATATATGGATTGCAAAAATGTCTGGGTCTGGAAGAATGCAAGGCTTGTCATGCTCGGCTAGCATGACTCTCAAGTCTGTCATGCACGTTACCCAAGAGCGTCGCTTTTCTGTCATGCGGAAACGCAGTTTGTCATGCAGGATAGACTACACCGACCACCTCAGAAACTTGTCATGCTGGAACGGCAATTGCGGCACCCTAATCTTTCGCCAACCAGCATCACAAGTTACCAGACCCAGACATTTTTACATTTGATAGGATATTCAGATCTACAACGCGATACAGAACGCGTGTCTAGATCTTATGGGGTTCTCAAACGTTACATTCTCAACTGTTACATGATTTGTCTTCATGCAAAATTCCCATAAACCGTCACACGATCTTCAAGGTGTTTCGCATGACAAATTATCGAAGGGCTAAACAGCGCCTAAATCTGTTACAAATTTCTAATGCAAAGCGCGCAATCTTACCGCGTTCACTTTTGCTGTTTTTGCATCACAAATCCATGTAACAGTTGAGAATGTAAAATTTGAGAACGCCATAGATCTGTACAAGGAGCTGGAGACGCCGAAGAACCAACCGAAGTTGGTCCACTACGAAAAGTACTCCAACGACCCGGTGACACACGCGTTGGTGCACGAAATTCGCAACGAGCTATGCTAGTGGACGATCATTGCCATTGGACGTGCTGCCCCTCATGTCGGCCTCATTTGTAGTGATGTGAAATACCAAATCCAGACACAAACACTTGGTAACTTTTGGTACTGTGTAAAAGACAGCCCTTGCGGAAAATGAAAAAGAAGAAGTCAATATACGACTACTACCTTCTGTTCCTGCTGTTGTTTCTGTTGCTGTTGCTGCTTATGTAGCTATACAAATGAGGAGGTAGGTAAACGTGTGGAGTCCTTGTCCACTAGCATACGAGCGCAAACTCGCCCAGAAGTGCGTTGACGAGTTCTACGCGCGAAAAATCCGACACGATCTCGTCGCACCGGTGAACACGGATACGGTTGAAATCGCGACACGAATCGCGACCGAGATTTTGGGGAAGTATTCGAGGACGAGGGGAAGTGGGGGTGGCGGAGAGGTGGCACTCGATGGAGAGCTCCCGGGAGATGAGCTGTGATGATAAAAATGCAGAAAATTATCATGATAAGTCTTCTACGTAATCATATATCTTTTCAGCGGTTTATATCCAAAAGACGGTTTTGGCCAAGACGAAGACAAAGGAAGTGAGGAAGCTGAAGGAGCAAACAGTATCCGTAGAAAGTGCACTCGAGAATAAAATTCGTTAGCAGAGCACTTTGCGTTGTTCCATAGTCTGCAAGAGGAAGAGCCACTGCCTTCGACAAACGCAGCAAGAGAATTTTGTTGTGTTTGGAAGATGTACATCATGTATCAAGAGGAAATGTAGAGTCGTATGCAATGCCTCCAACGCTGCAAACGCGCTTCATCGTATCGTGCAAAAAGAACCCGGCTGAGAATCATTCTACACAAAATTTCGTGCCTGAAAACTAACTCGGTAAGTAGATCTTGCAATGCCTACTTCGTCCCACATCGTACGTACTGAAGATTTTCTCTTCGTCGATGAACCACGTGCCCGGCAAGCAATAAACGAATGAGCACTTTCTTGCAGTCGTGCTCGTATATCATTCGTACGTAGCGCGACATTTTTGTCGTGGCGGTGGGTTCCTCTGCGCAATCACCACATTATGATTTATCGGTCGTGCTCCTGCTCGCTAGTAAGCAATGTTGCCGATGGCGTAGGCGTTCACTTCTATCTTGATGACCTCCTCCTCCTACTCGCGTTGTTCGAAGGGCTCGCGCGAATAAACGCTATCTTTCTACAACCTGCTTGTCAGTTAATATTTTGTTCTGTCAGCGTGTTTTTTTTCGAAAAGATTGCAGGGTCTCCAGGTGAAACTAAACTAAGAAAAGATAGAACAACGACTGCTGCAAGGTGCTCGCGCTCAACATCACTCCAACAAAAGTAAACCACTTCAAGTTACGCTTACGTCGATTCGTGGCTCGAAAATTCGTAGCGGAAGAACAGGAATAAACATCGCTCCAAGCACAAGCAGTTGCAAATCATGCCGAAAAAGACCACCACCTTGCTCGCCGGCGCTCAGGTTGCGGCAGCTTTGAAGCAGGCCGGGGAAGAGGGCGACGGCCAGAAGTTGGCGAAGATGGAGTCGGAGGGGGGTGCAATGGGCGTCGTCCATTCCCCGCGCACGGCCAAGATGATGGCGGACCGTGCAGGTACTTGAATAAAACATCACTCTGATGCGCCACACCTGTTCTTGGTCTTGCTATTTACGTTCTTGCTATTCTTGGGTATTCAACATCGACCATGTGGAAGGTAAGTAACCCTTTCTCATTTGCTTTTGCTGGCATGTAGCACTATGTTTCGCATCATCATTCGCAGGTAAAATGGCAGGAAACACGAATTTGCAGTCGTTCAATGGCCTGGGAGAACCGGTTCCGAGCGGCCCTGCCCCTGCCGGCGGGTTGTTCCTGCAATTCCTCTCCGGGGAAACGGAAAGCGACTTGTGTTCTTGTAAACTGAAAAGCAAAGACCTGCTGCAGGCAGGGGTAAAGGAACAAAACCCCTTGAGATTTTTGGATAACCCCATTTGTAATGAAGGTCCGATCGAGATGGATACTTTGAAAAAGAGAGTTCCTGATAGTCGTGATGGAAGCACTAACTTGCCATCCATTGAAAATCAGTGCGAGAAACAGAAACATCGCACCAACTGCGACACCACAAAAATGAATCTGGACCCGGGATATCCGGAAGTTTTCCGAAATTCTGTGAATGCTTGCACCTGTGAGTCTACAGAGTAAAAGTATGAGTGGTCGAGTCAAGAAAGAACTGACTTTTCCCAGTAACGGGCGACTGGATACTATTACTTACTACCCGATCCCGAACGCCAGCAATTTGAATTTCGCATTTTTTCACAACTTACACTTACATCAGATACAGGTTCAGAGCATACTACCTGCAGCAAACGACAAAGCACAGAAAGCCTCTGTGCAGATAATCGTTCTATCTCTATCCATTTTTCCGATTCCGAAATAAAGTATCATATAGCCTTTTCAACGTTTACCCAAGACAATCTCTGACTTTCTCATTTGCCCCTAGAGCCGAAGTACCGCGCACAAGTAAAATGCTACAGCTACAGAACTGTATAATGAGTCCCATGCTGTGGTCCGTTATTTACCAGAAGTTTAAGACTTTATCTTGATCTTCTACTCGGGACGAGCGAGCTAAATTTTGATTTCTAGCCTTGAAGTATATTGAATTTTTGTCCGCGCAAGAACCTTGCAGATTTTTGTGGATATAGTACGCTACAAATGCGTATGCGAATGCGATCAGACTCAGGTGATTTTATCGCGAGCTGGCACCGAAAATCAATAAGAATAAAGACCAGCAACAGAGTAAACAATCTCAAGCCGGTATTTATCAGTTTGTTCGATAGAAGAAGTAGCAGGAAGTGTCTTTCTCAGTCGCCTGTCAAATAAACTAACATGTTGTTGCTAATTTTTAGAAGCGCTTCGTCTGCTTTCACCCTCGTTTTTGTTCAGCGTCTTCGTTTTATGTGCCGCGTACTTACACCAGTGTAGAAGCTTCCCAACTCGTCCTGATTCGTTCGTTCTCGTGCTCTTGCAATATGTCTATTTACTAGCCTAGTGCTGCTCGTCCTCGCGGGCACCCTGACGCCCGTCGTCCATTTGGCTTCGTTGTCAGCCACAGTGTCGTCATTTCTGTTAAATAAGTAAAAAATATTGAAATGTGCCTCCAGGAAACCGAAACAGGATGTCGGACCAACAGACCCCTGTTGCCTTGTAAATGCTATTAAGTATTTTCTTTTTCTTTGTTGTGCAGTGGACCTGGAGCAAAGTATGTAGATGTACAATTCAACCACTACTAAACATCCTCCACCTCCTAGACGCTCCAGAGTTTATCTTTGCCGCGGTTCGGGGATTCAATTCATTGATCCCGTCCCACGACGGCGGACGAAGATGAGAAGATGATAGCTGGACGGTTTTTGTTGTACAATCGCTATTAGTATTACATTCTACGGAAAGGGAGAGAGACTGTGTCTCTATGAATATAGCACACCAAATATCGTAAGAACTCACCAGGCCCGTATCTACTAACTTGCTGCCGGCACCGTCTCTGCTGCAAGGATGTCCTCCTCACCACCGTCCCTGCCTCCAAAAGAATCATCGAACAGCAACATGCCGGTTCTACGGAACACGAACAAGGGCAAGGGAAAGAGTTCTGCTGATGCCATGACGCCATCTTCGATGAACAGCGGACGGAACAGCGCAGCAGGACCCCGCATACCGCAAATTGGGTCGCAACGCTCCGCCGCCGCGGCCCTGCCGAATAGATCCTCCAGCTCCAGACAGATCATTGCCTCAACCAGTCACCGCGCGGGCGGCTCCCGCCGGGGCGCCGGTGGAACATCAGCGGGTGGGGTAAATTTGCTTTACCGCGGCCCCTCGAGCGCAAACGTCATCGGAGCTGCAAGCAGTAATGTTAATACGCCGACCAATGCGGGAAGCGGACCTCCAGGAGGGGGGTTTAGCACGCCTATGAGCGGAGCAACTACGATGAATAAGAGGAGCTATAATAACGGGGGCAGTCCTGCAGCACTGTCAAGCGCTGGTCGGAATGATCCAAATAATAGCCCTGGTGGTGGCAATTACACCACCAGTACTCCACCCTCGATCCGCGCCACTTCGAAAGAAATCGCCGCGCAGCTCGACGAGTTAGACATCGGGCGCCAGGCGTTTGAGGACGCCAAGTATCGCTATACCCAGGCGCAGAAGGAAAAACTATTAAAGTACGAGAAGTCGCGCAACAAAAACAACCCGAAGGCGAAATTCCTGGCGAAGCTTGATTACTACTGCGGCCTACTGATCTGCGTGAACATGCTGATTTTAGGGATAGAGATCGACTATGGCGAGTCTTTCGAAGCGGGGCCGCCGAAAAACCCCTTTTGGTGGGTCGAAACCTGCATCCTGCTCGTCTTTTGTTGGGAGCTGTATTACCGCCTGCGGTTCGAAATCCAGATTAAGGTGGTTACGATCTATGTCGACCCGGAGTCAACCGGCGACGAACTCGTGAACGCGCAGCTACGGGAAATCCTGAACGCGAAAAACGCGCGGCTGGCCGGGGCCCGCGAGCGAGCGCTGCTGGACCGGGACGGTATTGAGGACGAGCTGAATTATGAACTGCAAAAGTATCGTACTAGTTCTAGTATAAATTGCAATACAAATAATTATCTCAGCATTACATACATATTGAATTTGTCATGCGGATTTACCTTAACAGCCTAGATTTGTAATGCATAAACTGCAATAAGTACGAGTGCGATACTTTTGCGCAGGATATGAATGAGAACGCAACGAAGTCCATGCGAAGGGTGAACCGAACGGGGAGAAGCTCGTTGAACATAGACATTCTGGACGATGGGGAGCAGGTCGAGGGGAGGCACAGTGCGACAGAAGTAGATCAAGATCTTCAAGAAGTAGGTCAAAATGGCAAAACAAATAATTTTTCCCCGCCAATCAGTCCGACCAACTCGGACGGTGCGCAGACCGTTGGCAGTACTAGCAACGCGACCGAAGCCAGTTCAACAATCGTCCCCCAAGAGCTGGAAATTATCGAGATGGAGATGCAATTGACGGCGAAAAACTGCTTTCGGTACGGCATGGTTTGGATGACGCTGTACAGTATGCATTGCAAAAGAATCGTACTAGTATGAATTGCATGACAAACTTTCCTGGAAGAAAAATGAAACTTGTCATGCAGATTCAGATAATAAAGCAGATCTGTAATGCTAGCTCCGCATTTATACGAGTACGATACTTTTGCAATGCATATACAGCGGAACAGAACGCTTCGTGCAGGTTTCCTGGTACAGCCTCGACGCGCTGGTCATTTTGGTGTCCGCAATTGACGTGTGGGTCTTCGCGCTCTTTTTCGCGGACGACAACAATGCGAAGACTGTGTCCGCCCTTCGTATTCTGCGTTTGCTGCGCGTCTTGCGGTCGATAAAATTAATTCGGTACGTGAAAGATCTGTACATTTTAGTCCACGGGTTGGCCCGGGCGCTGCGCTCCATCGTGTGGGTGATGTATGACCGTGCATATCTCCTCCTCCCCCTCATTTGTATAGCATGAACGGCAAGACAAGCATCAGCAAGAGTGCCAGTTTTGCATGACAAATTTACACTGGATTGTACGTAGTGCTGTTTGGGCCACCAGAACTTGTCATGCGAATAGTGCCATAAGGCAGCGACTGGATAATTCGGGGTTTTGCATGACAAATGAGGGGGAGGGGGAGTTGTGCACTGTCATACGATGGTACTCCTCTGCATGATCATCTACGTGTGCGCGATCCTGCTGACGTCGCAGGTAAAAGGCAACCAGTTCTACGAGGGGACCGAGCAGGAGCAGGCGACCAACACGGTGGACCCGGACCGGAAGAAGGTCCACGAGTACTTTGAAAGCGTCTCCGCGTCGATGCTGACGCTGTTTCAGGTGGTCACACTGGAAAATTGGCCGGACATTGCCCGTATGCATTGCAAAAGTATCGTACTCGTAGTATTAAGTAATGGCGATCACGCATGACAAATCTGATTCCTAAAGCAAAATCAGCATTACAGACTCCGTTTTCGTTCTTGCAAAAATTTGTAATGCTAGTTACAGTTAGTACGATACTTTTGCAATGCATAGTCCGCACCATGATGGAGGAAACGGGCGCGTACGGGTTTTTCTTCGCTATCTTCATCGTCATCACGAACTTCATGATGATGTCGCTTTTCGTGGGTGTGCTCGTCGACACGCTGCAATCCGCCGCGAACACCGCAGACTTGACGCTGGTCCAGCAAATCAAACAGCAGCAAACCGCGATGGCGCAGGAACTGAAAATCGTGTTTGCCTTGGTGGACACGGACGGGGACGGGAGTGTCAGCCGGACCGAATTCAAGAGGGCGATGGGTGCGGAAGTTTCATCTGGGCCTGGTGCTGCTACTAGTGCTCCAAAGGGGAACGGGAATGGAAATCCAGAGGACACCACCTTTGCTGGAGGAGAGCTGCAACAGGAGCAAGACGGCATGCAGATCCAGAGATTCAGCACAACGCAAATGCTGCTCAGGGAAAAAATTACCACACTGAACGTCCAGGAATCGGAAATAGATTGGCTCTTTGAGACGCTGGACACGGACCAAAGTGGCGAATTGTCGATGGAAGAGTTTGTGTCCGGAATTTTGAAAGCCCGGGAGTCCGAAATTTCCTTTCACTTCGTATCCTGTGCAAAAGTATCGTACTCGTACTAATTGCGCATATGCATGACAAATCTCTTTCCTAAGGCAAAATAGCATTACAAATTTCATTTGAAATCTGAGCTAATTTGTCATGCGATTTATACTAGTGCGATGCTTTTGCATTGCATACTTCGCTAGCCAGACCAATTTCTTGCTGCGGGAATTCCGGAAATTGGAGGGCATAGTGTCCAAGCTGAGCAAAAAGTTGGAGGAAAGTGGGCAGCTGCGGGAGCAGCTAGTACCGGGAACACAAACATTGGACGACAAGAAGAAGATATGAATTTCAAACACAGCCAGTAGACTGAGGAAAAATGGTTTGCAGTATAATGGAAATAGAGAAGTTGTTTCAACATTCATGTACGACAGTCAAATCCTCTACCTCTCGCGCTAAGGTTCTATGCACATAAGTGCTAGCTGCAGGAGTTGCAAATCTAGTATACAAAAATAAGCTCAAGCTGTATAAAAGCGCACGTCGCAGTCACACGAGGATGCGACGGACGTCCGCGGCGCAGGAAACACAAAGTGGCAATTCCACCCATATGCATATCCATGAAAAATAAAAAATAAACCCCTATTTCTCGCCATAATGTCGGCGTTCTCCATCCCTCATGTCGAGACAGACTCCGAACGGATCGTCTACCCATCATTTCACAAGATTTTTCTGATCTCGATTTTCCACGATAGTTTGTTTCATCTTTCTTTACGATAGCTTGCGTGTGCCGCATCGACGTGCGTGATCAAAGGCACCTTGGCTGGAAGGCAACAACTTCATTGTTGTTCACACTGATTGAGGAAATAGAAGTGTTCACACTTGTTGAAAAAGACAGGAGTCAGGTCGGTTTGTGCAGGGATGGAAGTATAAGTACTAGCCGTTCGTCCGAAAAGAATTGGAAAACCAGTACTCAGATGAAATTCGGTCGACGTGCAAAGAAATTTTGTCGCTGTTATCCATCGTGCAACATCAAGTATCTCGGTGTGCTACATTCCGATTCGTGCATTTTCATAATTTCGTTCGCCTCTCTGACCACTCTTGAATTCATCGTTCGACCTGGTTGTTTAGCGGCAGCCGTACCTTGTTTTGCAAACTAGTATTGATGCAAAAGCAAACTTAAAAATATCGCAAGCAATTATCACGGCTCCCAGGACCCCCTCTTCTATTTTCCATTTTATCAATGTCAATCACAATCAAAATCATGTAGAAGTAGATCATGTACATTAGGTTACCCAGTAGTTGTGCCAGTAGTTGTTAGAATCAGATGAAGTGAGTCTATTCCCCGCTAGCTTATTCCACTTGAAATTTTAAGAAAATTGTACAAAACCGACCAAAAGGAACTTTGAATTTTGTGCTCGGTGAATACGGGACGAAACTTGCTACGACCATGAAGAAAGCGCCCTCAAGGAACTCGTGTGTTGTTGCTGCAGACTTTGCCTTCACCCGGAAGAACTAAAAGTAAAAGAAGTCGGCTGACAGAACGACCACTATGGCGCTGGACACGGAGGATAACCTGGATCCTCCCCCGCAAATGATGCAGGTCAACGACAGCGACGATCCGTTCGCAAGTGCTGGGGGAACGAATTATCCAGACGGTGTCCAACCCCAAGCCCAACAAGAAGAAGCAGAATTTCCGCCCGCAGCAGATGAAGGAGACCCGCTTGCGGAAGTGGAAGGTCAACCTCACCACGGTCCGAAGAAATCTGGCACGGCGATGAAACTCGAAGTCGATGCGGTGACCAAAGACCACCACCACGTGGTGTTTCACCCGGACGACAGCCGAAAGACCATGGCGGAGAACCGAAAGCGACTCCTGCAGCAGGAGGCGGAAATGCTACAAAAATCCCGGGAAGACGCCAAGTTCGGGGCCCGCGGCCGCGGCGCCAGTCTGCGCGGGGTGCACAAGTTGGTGCGGATGAGCACGAAGTCCAACCTGACCGGTTGGGACGTCAAAGTGCAGCTGTGGAAGGTGCAGGTGGCGGAGATTTTGAACAAGCAAAATTTCGACCTGTACATTGGCATAATCATCGTGGCGAACTCCATTACCATCGGGTGGGAATCCCAAACGGAGGTGGAAGACGGGGACACGACGGCGTTCCAAATTATCGAGCACTTCTTCTTGATCATCTACGTGTTCGAGATTGGCGCGCGGTTCTTCGCCTTCGGGGTGCTGCGGTCGCTAGTGGATTCGGGCTGGGTATTGTTCGACTTCTGCCTGGTCTGCGTGGGGATTCTGTCCCAGTGGATCATGCCGCTGATATTCACGTCCACTCCGACTGCGTTGGAACCGATATTAGTCCTGCGGGTGCTAAGGCTGCTGCGATTGGCCAGGGCGGTAAGAAGATGATTCTTGGAGTGATATCTTTATGACGATGATGCGTTCTTTGTATGCGAAAGCGTAAGCGAATGACAGTAGAACAAGAAGTTGAAGATCTTGGAGAACTGACCACCAAAAAACAAAAATTTCAATTTCACGTACGACCTCAGGTCCGCTTGATTGTGACGTTCAAGACCCTCTGGATGTTGGTCCGGGGCCTACTTACCTCCATGGACACCATTCTTTTCACCTTCCTCTTGATTTTCATGTCGGTGTACTTGACCGCGGTTTTGGGGGTGGAGATCATCACGAAAAACAAGAACGCCTACGCGGATAACCCGGAGTGCAACAAAATTGTGGAAGAGAACTTTGACAGTTTGTTTTCCATCATGCTGGTTTTGCTTCAGTTCGTCACCCTGGACTCCATCGGGTCTGTGTATACCCCTCTGATAAAATTCCACCCGGCGCTTTTCTTCTACTTCATGCCCTTCCTCCTCGTCGTGTCTGTCGCTATGATGAACCTGGTGACGGCCGTTCTCGTGCAGAACGCGATCGAGTGCTCCAACGAGGACAAAGAGGTGAATGCCGCGTACCAGAAGCAGAAGTTGGAGGGAATGATGCCCGAAGTGCGGAAGATTTTCGCGTTGCTGGACGAGGACAAGTCGGGCGACATCTCGAAGGAGGAGGTTGTCAAGGGCATGACCGAGAACGACGACCTGCGGAAGGAGCTGGAGCACTTCATGGGCAGCCACAGCCCGCTGCAGTTGTTCGAAATGCTCGACGTGGATGGTGGCGGGCTGATCGGGATTGACGAATTTTGCGACGCGATGCTGGCGCGAATCACCTCCGACGCACCGATCGAGGTGACGCGGATTTTGAAACTCGTGACGCAAATCAAGGCGGACCTGCAAAAGTATCTCCAAGCGGAGGCGAAGACAAATCCTCACCAGCAGTTGGGTGAGAAACAAGATAAAGAGGAGGACTTGGTGCGATTCGGAAATCTAGATCCGGAGAAGAACCCGGGGAGTGCTTTGGACCAGATGATGAATGCGATGAAGATTGATGGTGGAACTACAGATGTTAATTCTGGTGCGCAGAAGGAGGGTGCGCATGAGAAATTCCCCATAGGACGAGATGGAGGGGGTCTGTTCAGCGGCACGTCCTCATCTGCGTCCACGCCCCGAGCCCGAGCGGGGTTTTTACATGAAGTACAACAGAGTGGCCAAGGAGGCCATGAAGAGCACCAACATCTCGAAGCCAATCTGTTTTACTACAACTCAGCGGCAGAAAAAGCTGACATCGAGCGAACGTCGCAGGCCTTCATCTCCGTGCTTCACAGCGAAAGGGAGAGAAGAAGGGAACAGCTGAAAACCAAAAGACGAACCGTCAACGCGGCGGCGGACTACAGACCGGGTGAGTCAGCGTCGGAATCTGGAGGGATACTAGACGAGGGGGACATGACATTGAACTACCATAGTGCACAAGAAGCACCTCCACAAAGAAGTACCGCAGTAAATAACTACTTGCCGCCGTCCTCGTCTCTGGCACAGAACGACAGCAGAATCATGAGAAACTACCCCACCGTCGGCACTGGATCTGAAAAACACCAAAAAAACGACGAAGAAGATGCTGCATCCTCGGAATCGGAGAAGCATGAATTGCGAAGGCGCATGTCGGCGATGGAAGCAGAACTCAGCAAAATGAATCAACTACTCGAAAAACTTGCGAACCGCGATTAAGTAGCAGGAACAGTTTCGAACACCTTGAACTTAGTGCAAGGTGAAAGTGAAGGTTCTTTATTACTTATTTACTCAAACTTGTTGCCTTTTGTGCATGTTGATGTTAAAATAAGAACTACCTTTAGCTCGAGTTTCGTTGAAAAAACTGTACATTAATTTTATGGACGTAGCAGGTAAAGCACGTAAAAAAATGGGGTTTGGTCTCTCTGAACCTGCGACTAACTTCTGCTTTTCCTGAAGCAGGTAGTTGCAAGAGTGGCCAGGACTTGTTGACTAAATCAGGTGGCCAAACTTGCTCTGAATACTTGAAAGTGATCAACACAGCTTCTGCCTGTACAACAGATCTTTCGTGTGTGAAATTTGCTTTTAGAAGATTCAAAATCAGAAACGAAAAGTTTACAACGGTCGTGCCTGTGGTCAGATGCCCCCCATCTCAGGTACAACTAGTTCCATTCTTCGCGGCAGCGGCGTTCGGTGTTCATCTGACGTCGCAGCATCGACAAGAACAACGCGAGCGAAGTGATGAGGGATATGCTGCAATGACAAATGAGTGAAGACGAGCAGGAGCACGACCTTCGAAGTTGTCCTCCGATTGGTTTTAATTGCTTTGTCTTTGAGAGTTCGAGTTCTACCTCTTTACACTTTAAAAACATTGATGGAAGATGGAGAAAAGCCACTGTTCCGTCTTCTGCGTTGCAACACTTTGTTCCTGGCCGTTCTGCCCACTGGCGACTGCGTTAACTGGCCTTGGGATCTGCTGACCATCAAATGGAACACGGCAAATATAAAGCTTGAACTACCGCAACCGCCAACTTTTGCAAACCGCGACGGTGCTGTCGTAGTGGTCATCTGGTGGCGCTGCGCGAAACCCTAACCGAAACCTCCCGCCCGCCCGGTGGTAGGTCCTTCGTCCAGGCCAAGAAGAATCCTTTCTACCGAGAAGAATCCGAGCTCTACCTAGTTGAATTACCGAATCATGCCGGACCGCGACGAGAAGAAGCCTTCCATTCCAAAATTGGAGCCCGCAATAATCTATCGAAAGCTAAAACAAGTTACTGCGAGATCAAGAAAGCCTAGATGATTCTTTACGGCCACTTTTACTTTCCTCGTACACGCGTTGCCTTCTGTGCTTAAATACCCGTACTAGTTCATCCACCTTTTTTCCAAAACTGTACAGTACATCATCTCCATTGCTTTTCCTCAAGCGACTAAGTTTTGCCTGCTCCAAAGCAGGTACTTAGTAGTTGTGACTCTGAGTGCTTGAAATTGATCAACACAGCTTCTGCCTGTAAACAAGTCTTTTGTGTGTAAAATTTGCTTTCGGAAGAATCACCCAGAAAGAGAAACGAGAAACCTACAACGGGGCTCGTTTTCATAAGCTCCTCCTTTCAGGGACTGGTTGCAGCTATCGAGGCAACGGCGTGCCGATGTTCTGACGCAGCATCAATGTGGTGAGCGAGATTTTTGATCTTCAACTTCATGAGGGAGCCGCAGCTACAATGACAATTACTTCTGAAGAGGGAAAAATGCTGTCGGATGAGTTGGCCTGCGATTGGTTTTCTTCGATTTGAGGGTCTGTTGAGTGCATCTACGTCCTAGACAACTTGAAAGAACCCAAACAAGATGGACAAGCGCCACTGTTCCGTCTTCTGCGTTCTTGCAACACTCTCGTCCTGGAGGTTCTTCATCGCCCTACGGCGAGTTCGTTGACCCGCCATGGTAGGTTCTGCTGACCGTTACATCAAGCTAAAACTGGAGGAAGCCGCCACGGTGTTGTACTCGTCTGGAAGCGCCATTGTTCATTGAATTCTAACCACCTCCCGTCTGCCCGGGCCTGGCTGCGGTAGCCCTTTGCCCAGGTCAAAGAGGACTCCCCCCATACCACCTCCGCCTCTTCCAAGATCAACATGCCGGACCGCGACGAGAAGAAGCCTTCCATTCCAAAATTGGAGCCCCTCGCCTTCCATGACAGTAAGGACCATCTCGGGAACGACACCTGGGGCACCGCCCTGACGCCCGCGAACTCCGCCCGTGCCGCCTCCATCGCGGCGGCGCCCGAATCGGAGCCCGGTTCCGCGTTGCTGGCCCCGCCCAGCTCCGGCGTGCAGTTATGCATTGCAAATATGTCTGGGTCTGGAAACATGTAACTTCTGATGCGCATTTGAGACCAGAAAGAAATCTGTCATGCATGGACCGCAAAAGTTGCTCATTTCTTGTCACCAAAAAGGAAAATTGTCATGCGGATTAGGCATCCCGTAGCCTTCTCGAAACCTGTGATGCTAGGGTTTCCTTGGCAGACCTTCTGTGTCATGCAAAAACAGCATGACACTTTCCCGACCCAGACGTATTTGCATTTGATAGCAGTCGAGCAGCAACGAGAACAAAGAGCAGCGCGAGAGCGTGAAGACGCTCATTGAGCCCATCCTCACCGAGTATTGCCGCGTGTCGCACGGGATCCGGCTCTGGCACTCCGGGTCGCGGAACCGCGCGGTTGCGCGCGGCGCCAAGGTCACATCGGTGGAAAATGTGCTGTTTTCCGGGATTCCCCTGCTCTACTTCCACCACGAGAAAGACGCGTTCGAGAAAAGATTTCTGCAACTGGACCCGGGATTCAAT
>JACKZZ010018610.1_pt1 | contig 22752 bp, 30 predicted proteins | sample 8027871 | NCBI WGS metagenome assembly JACKZZ01 (sample SAMN15724774, study PRJNA655200) | protist metagenome | isolation source: fluorescence activated cell sorting (FACS) single amplified genomes of... | place: USA: West Boothbay Harbor, Gulf of Maine | collected 2000-07-19 | reverse complement strand
ACGTAAAGTTGTTGTGTTAGGAAAAGAAGATAAAGTTATCCCTCCTTACCTTACTAAAATAATGCTTGAAAATAATTTCAATTACAAAATAATTCTTGAAGAAATGGGTCATCAAACACCTCTTAATATATTTATTGATATAGTTAATAAGTATAAAAATGAGCTTTGATTTAAAAAAATATTTAGCAAATAATATTCTTTTTGAAGATGCTGGTTTTGATAAAAACCAATGGGTTAATCTTACCAAAGATGAACAAGATGAATTTGCTGATGAAATTTTTAACCTAATTAATACTGCATATTCAAGTATTGGTGGTAATCCTAATTATAAGTCGTCTAGTGACGTTATAGGTAACGAGACAGATGCTACTTACATGGTTATCGATTTAGATGATGACCCGGATTTCGACGCTGTAAAAGTAAGCAAAACTAAAGGAGCAGGTAATAAATCAGTAGCAATAGGTCATGATGGTTCTAAACCTGCAAGATCTGCTGCTGTAAATATTACAGCTCTTATGCTTAAAGAACCAGGCCACTACATTGAAGTTTCAGGTAAATTAAAAGATATTTTAACCGCTAAAGGAGTTCCAATAGTTACTGATAAAGAAACTATTGAGAAAGTAATGAAAGGTAAAGACATCGAAATGAATGATGACGGAACCTATTCTAGAATGATTAGTGGTGAAAAACACACCAAAACCTTAATGGGTAATCCTAAGGTTTAAAAAGAAAATACATAAAACATTTGGAGGGGCGAAAGCCCTTTCGTATATTTAGGTGTAATAAAGAAATAAAGGTTATGAACATGAAAAAGCATTTCGAGACAGCAACAGAATCATTTGAATTTACTACTTTAAATACGTACGGAAGAAAAAAGGTATTAGAATTTGTTCCAATAAAGCCTGATGAGAGCTATTCAATGCCTTTTGTAAAAGAATTAAGCGTGTTCGGTAAACTAGTAAGTGTTAAATCAATTACTAAACAAGGGTTAATGCTTACTTCATTTGATATTTTAGATAACCCCATTACTTCTAAAATTAAGTGGGAAGATGTTGAATTAGGCAACACATTAGATGTTTAGATACGGAAAATATAAAGGTTATAGCCTAGTTGATGTCGAATTAATCGATCCAGGCTATATTAGATGGGCGCGTCAAAACGCCCCAAACCTTATCCCAAAACCTCCTCAAAAACAGGTTGTAGATGACGAGGGAGATGTATATATTAAACCCTACGAAAATATTCCACTTATAAACCCAGAGGATGCCTTTTAGTTTTATTAGAGAATCAGTTTTGAGACACGATCGCGATGTAGTTGATGCCAATTTAGCGCGTTATCAACCGTTAAATTACAATCGCTTTATGTGGTGGCGCAGTCATACGGACGGAATTAAGCCGTTGAGTAAACGCGCGACTTTAAAAGCACGAATTGAAAATGGTGACTTTAATGAATCATCATATTTTATGCAAGCCCAACTAGCATTACATAATGCTAAAGATAAGGTTGACCTTAATAAACACAATCATTCTGACCAACTAGAGATATTAGCTGTTGACCTTGCTCGCTATAAGCGTTTAATGCAGGATTATGAAAAGGAAGAAACAGCTCGTTTAGAGGCATTATATGATGCGTTTACAAAAACGTTCAATATGACTCGTTCAGAGCTTGAAGAAGAACTTTGTAATTGGCCTGGAGAATTATTATCATACTACAAATATTGTATAGAATTTAGATATACAACACCATATGCGAATAGAAAATCGAAACGGGGAAGACCGAGAAAAAATCCTATTCGGTAAAGAGGCACATGAAACCTTTGTAGGAGGGTTTTATCAAGGAGCTTACGTTGGGTGGACAGTAAAACACTTTTTTTATTGTCCTATGAGAAAAGAATACGGAATAATATTAACTAAAAAATAATGAGATTAGAAATTGAAAATGATAAAGGATTTGTTGTCATAGATGATACTACAGGTAGAATTATGTCTGTAATAGTTAAAGATGCTGTAGAAGGTAAATCAGACTTTATTGGAGTTACTAGTTATAGTAATAACCCTGATGGAACCCATACTGATATGAGACCTACACCTTGCTCAAATCATGCTCGTCAACAAGAATGGGATGAGGAAGAGTCAAACCGCAGAATGAAAGTTATAGGACAAAACGGAAATACTGGCGAACATTACGAATAAGACATTTGGTTTATAATATTTATAACCAAAATGTTAAATGGCTAATAGACCCTTTACTAGAAATACTGGTTCTTTAATAGAAGGTACTCTCCAAATTGGAAACCTAGCAGTGGGGGTTACAAATCAAGATTATACCCTTAACCCTGGGGGTAAACAATGGTGGGATGGTCCCCAAGAATCTAATGCTTACATTATAGCTAAAGATTTCCCTTCAGAAAATAAAGGGTCTAAAATTGGTAATATTGGTACTGTGGAATTTTGGGGTGGAGACAAAACGACCTCAGCTTTTTTAAATACAGTAAATACCCTACCTACAAGATCAGGTGAAACTGATTTTACAGATATAAATGATGCTTACGATTGGTTAATTGCTAATGGGTATTGGTCTAATATTAGCGATGATTCTTCATTTATTTTTGATCGTAGAACTAGAATAGTACATATAGCACCTCCTCCTTATACAGGAAGTGATGATGATCCTGCTCGAGGTTTTGATCTTATCCCTACAATGTTTTATAACCCTTCAGATAGTACTACTTATTTAAACTATGGGGAAGGTCCATATTATTTTGATATGGGAGATTTTAGTGGTAGTGATGAATATCTTCGTACTAGTGCTAGTCTTGTTCAAGACAATACTTGGGTTCCTAATAATAGTTACACTGCTGGAGCTAATTCTTATTCATATTGGACTGATATAAATTTCTTTTGGCAAGATCAATCAACTTTTAGTTGGGATGAGTATCAAGAAAGAGGAATATTCCCTATAGCTATAGATACTACTAGTAATGATCTGTATGCAGGTTCATCAATTAACCCAAATGCACCTAGTGCAAAACTTTACAGATTTAATTTATCAACAAAAACAGTTCAAAATACTACAGATGCTATTACTATTCCTCTTGGTGATATAAGGTGGGATCCATTTTACCCTAATGGAGCTTCTTTTGACCCAGTAAATGATAAATTATTTCTTTTTAAAAATGATTCAATTATAGCTTACACGGGATCAAATTTAACAACCAATACCCAATCCATAGATTTATCACCTTATAGTGATTCAGGTACACGAGCAGCTTTCCCATGCTCTAGTCCTGAAATTACTATATGTCCCTACTATGGTTTTAAGGGTGGTAGTAGTGTTAAAGGATGGGTTGTGGTTGATAATTCTACAGTAACTGCTACTACAGAATCATTTGATAACTGGAATAATTACCAACAATTTTTCTTTCAAGCAACTAATAGACCAGCTTATAACCCACAAAATAATCAATTTTACGTTCCTATTTTAAGCAATACAGGTTATACTTGGGTTGTTATAATAAATGGATCTACAGGGGAATATATTAAAAGGGTTTTAGTCCAAGATTCAACCCCATATTCATCAGCAACTTTTGTAACAGATTTAGTATACGACCCTAAAAGAAATGTAATATGGGGTATTAATAAATCTAGAAGATTCTTTACTCTAAATTGTGAAGATGATACTTTTTATAAAGAATATAGATTTGATGGGTACACAGGTGTTAGTAGTGGTACTGCAAAGCGAAAAACCTCTTTAGTTTTAGATACAAGTAATGATTTATTAGTATGGAACCAAGGAACTTATATTCGAACATTTGACCTAAACAAATTCTGGCCAGCATAAAAATATTATGAGAAGACCATTTACTAAAAATACAGGAAATTACATAAAAGGTACTGAACAAATAGGAGATTTATCTATAGGTCTTACTCCTTTTTCTCAAAGTTATGAAGGTTTAACTTGGTGGGAAGGTCCTGAAGAAGATAATGTTTGTATCATAGCTAAAGATACTACAAGTAAAGGTTCCCCCGTAGGAAACACAGGTACAGTAAGATTTTGGGGTACAGGATCTACAGATGAAGCTTTTATAGGTGCTGTAAATGAAGTTAGTGGTCAAAGTTTTACAACTACAGGCTCATGTAATACTTGGCTTTCTGATAATGGGTATTGGACTAATTGTGGAATATCATTTAACCCAGAAACTTACCCCACCCATTCAACATTAAATGTTTATGAGGTTGGTACAAGTGGTCTTTTAGCTTCAAATAAAATTGGTTGTAAAATGTTTTACTCTCCAACTGAAAACGAAGTTTATGTTAATACTAGATGGATACATGGGGGCCCAGGTACTACTTATGCTCGTAGTAATGCTATTATAGATATCTCTAGTTTAACTAGTGGAAATACTTACAACATTACAAACCACCTCCCCGTTACAGGAACTCTTATAGGTGGAACCCTTTATAATCCTTCAGGAGCTGGAATAGGAGATATTGATGATGATAATAATACACTTTATTTATATTGTCCTAATGGTTCTAATGGTTATCTTATAGATTATGATCTTTCAAATTCTACTATAAATAATGTTATTAAACACGATGGAGGCGCTAGCTCAGATCTTGTATACGATGCTTCAATGGATAAAATTGTATTTTTAGATGCTAAAAATGAAAAAATAAGAGTTTATAATTCTGATCTTTCTCTTTATAGTTCTAATTTAGATGCTGTGGATGCTGTACCTAATTCACTTATTTCTAATAATAAAGGTCAAGTTTTAATTAATCGTCCTAACAATAGTCAATACAGAATATATGATATAGCTACTAATTCTTATATAAAGTTCCAAGGTAGTTTTTCTACAGGAGAAGCAAGACAAGGGGCATATTGCCCTACCACAGATAAGTTTTACATTAATTATAGGGGGTTATCTCTTTATATTATAGAAGGTACAGACTATACTATTGAAACTACTTTAACTTTAACATCATCAAATACACTTAATATTGGTACTCAATGTATTAATGTAGCATATGATTTAAAAAGAAGAACTATATGGACTTTTGATGCTGAAGGTCATTTATGCGCTATTGATGTTGAAAATAATGTGGTTTTAAAAAGAAGTTTAGATACTTTTAGTAAAAATCATGTTGCAAGTTTAGATGGTGAAACTGGGTTAAATGTTGGAGGTTTAGTAGCAGCTGGAGATTTACTTCTTATAAGTGTTGGTAAAGATACATCCTCCCCCTATGCTTATTACCCAGTACTAGCATTTGATTTAAATAAAATTTGGCCTACTTAATGTGGCATTTTAAAAAATAGGTTTTATATTCAATAAAAAGAAAAAGTTATGATTAAGATAAGTCATGAAGTTCCCCGTTGTCTTCTCTATGACAGTGAAAATTTTAACGATTATGATTATGCGTTAGTTCACTTGCTAGAAGAAGATGAGACATACCGAGAATACTTTTTGGAAGCGCGAGATAAAGGGCGCTATATTATTTTAGACAACTCATTACATGAGCTTGGTGAAGCTTATAACGATGCTGGTCTATTAAAATGGGTTGAAGAACTTCGACCTAACGAATTTATAATCCCAGATGTTTGGGAGAATAGAGATGCTTCAGTAGTAAATGCTCGTAAATGGGCTTCAATTGAATTACCTGAAGGTGTGGAGAAGGTAGCAGTAGTTCAAGCGGGAACTATCCACGAGGCAGCAACTGCTTACCAAACGTATAAAGATTTAGGATATCAAAAAATTGCTTTTTCTTATGGTGCTAGTTATTACAATGATATTGTCCCTCATCCTAACAAGGATATTGGTAAAGCCCTGGGACGACTCTCAGTAATCTCGGCTTTATATAAAATAGGTGTTATTCACCAAAATGATAGAATACATTTATTAGGATGTGCCGTCCCACAAGAATTTGGATGGTATAAAGGATTTGATTGTATTGAATCAATTGACACATCAAACCCAGTAATGGCTGCTTTAGAAGGTATTCGTTATAATGTTTGGGGGTTAGACAAAAAACCCAAAGCAAATATGAACGATTATTACTATATGCTTGAGGAAGAAGTAAATTGGGATTTACTAACAGATAATTTAACCAAATTTAGATATATTAACGACTTATGAAAATGATGAGCTTATACGACTACTTAGGTCGTGCCGCAGGGATGCAATTAGGAGAACAAGTAGCAAAAGTAGCTACTGCTAGTGGAGTTAAAATGGATACTCGTTATGTTTCAAATTCTGTGTATACAGGAAACGTAACACTATACCCAGAAGAATTTTTAAAATTATATTTTCAATCAAATGGCTAAATTAAGAAAATTAGTTACCTACACTGATTACAGGTGGGAAGAAACCGAGGATTTAACTCCTGAACAAATAGAAAAATGGAAATCAGGTGATGAGGACCTACAAGAAGAAGTTTTAGACGAAGTAGAGTTTGAATTAGCTCGTGATAAATGTCTTGAAGATTCAGAATACCCAGAACTAATAGAAGAATAAAATGGCAAATACAAACAGAACAGACGTTACGATCAAAGGATCGAAAGAAGCAATTAAGTACTTCCAAGAAAAGTATGATGACTGTGTAGATGGAAAATACCCAGCAGAAGAAGGACAAACACATATTATAGATGCTTTTGGAGCTGAAGCAGAGTTACTAATCGATAGGATTGGTTCAAAGTGGATTTCCAAATACGAGGTATTCGTAGATGATGAGAATGAATTTGAATTTGCAATGGAGTCAGCTTGGTACCCACCTTCAGATATGCTTAAAGAAATGCATCGTCAGTTGGTTGCCATTGATCCTGATATTATATTCACGGCACGTTATTGGGATGAAGCATATGATCCAATTGGAGTATTAAAAATCACAGATGCAGGTCAATATATAACACTAGAAGATGATTCACTAGAAGATGATGATAGAGAATATTTTTGGGATGATGTAATCGAGCCAGCCTTCATAGCATTAGAAGAAGAACTAAACATAGCGTAAGCCTATACGCTCAAAATACCTGGCAAATAAAAATATATTATAAAAATGGCAAAACATTGCGTAATTAGCCTCTCAGGAGGTATGGACAGTAGCACCTTATTACTACGAGCTATCAAAGAGTATGATACAGTAACAGCTTTAAGTTTTAATTATGGTCAAAAACACGTAGTTGAACTAGAACGTGCTCAATCGTTGATTAATTACCTTAATACTAGTGGCTTTGATGTTAAGTATCGTCAAATTAAACTAGATGGACTAGTAGATTTACTAGATTCAGCTTTAGTAGAAGGTGGAGAAGAAGTACCAGAAGGTCACTACGAAGAGGACAACATGAAAGCAACAGTTGTTCCTAATCGTAATAAAATCTTTGCTTCATTAGTACAAGCAGTTGCTCTATCAGTAGCAAACAAAACAGAAGAACAAACAGATATCGCTTTAGGCATCCACGCTGGTGATCACGCGATTTATCCTGACTGTAGACAAGAATGGAGAGATGCTGATGACCATGCTTTTAGAATGGGTAACTGGGATGTAGATAATGTAGGTTATTTTACACCTTACTTACAAGGTGATAAGTTTGATATCCTTAAGGATGGAGAAGTATTGTGTGAGTATTTAAATATCGATTTTGATGAGGTGTATTCTCGCACAAACACTTCTTATAAACCAATTTGGATCCCACAACAAAAACTCACAGGAGTATCAGGTAATTGGTATTCAGATTACAAATCAGCATCAAGTGTTGAACGTGTAGAAGCATTCCTAAAATTAGGACGTCCTGATCCAGCAGAATATGCTGATGAGACTGGTCCTGTAACTTGGGAATACGTAGCGACTGAAGTATCTAAAGTATTAGATGCTCATGAGTGATAGAGAAATTATGGATTCAAAGTTTAGCTCCCTAAAAGAGGGCTGGGCTTATCCAGACACTAAAGTTAAACAAGAATTACCTGATGCTCGTAAACATCAAATTATCTCATTTATAAAATCGGGAGTGCGTATCCTAGGATATGGTCTCTTGATTGTTAACTTGCCGATTGCAGTAGGAGTTCTTATATTTAGTGAAATAATAGGAATAATTGAAGAATTAGTATAATGAAGTATCTTTATTTTAGTGCCCCTTGGTGTGGGCCTTGTAAAATGTTCGGTCCTGTAATGGAGCGAGTAAGCACCAAAGTAAATGTTCAAAAAGTAAACGTAGACGAAAACCAAGATTTGGCTATGCAATATTCAGTTCGTAGTGTACCAACTGTTATACTTGTAGATAATACAGGTAAAGAATATGCTCGCCAGGTTGGGGTACAAAACGAAAATATGTTAGTAGAACAATATAATAACTTTGCAAATGCCTAAATTCCAATCAACAAAAGTATTTGATGGATTTTCAACTGTATTCCGTCAATGGAAAGCTGAAGAAACACATTGTAGATTTCTTCATGGTTATGGAGTATCTTTTAAATTATGGTTTGAAGGTGAACTTGATGAAAGAAATTGGGTCTGGGACTTTGGTGGTATGAAACGTGCTAAAGGTACTATTGATGGTATGTCTCCTAAGGAATGGATGGATTATATGTTTGACCATACTTTAGTAGTTGCTGAAGATGATCCCTATTTAGAAGGATTTAAAGCAATGGGGGATCATGGTTTAACTCAAACAAGAATTGTACCTGCTACAGGAGCAGAACAATTTGCTAAGTATATTTATGATAAAATTAATCCGTTTATCCAAGAAGAAACTAATGGTCGTGTAAAAGTGATTAGAGTTGAATTTAGAGAACACGGTAAAAATAGTGCTATTTATGAATCCTAAATTATGGAATAAAGAAGCCCCACTAGGTCGTATTGAAGATTATGATAAAGTACTTCCTGTTCTTGAAGTCTATAGATGTGTCCAATCAGAAGGATCTAGATTCGGAAGACCTACTATTGCTGTTCGTACTACTGGATGTACTCACCGATGTTATTTTGGTGAAGGTGGGTGGTGCGACAGTTGGTATACTTCAGTCCACCCTGAAAAAGGCACATTTACGTTTAATGACATTATTAAGATATATGATGAAAATCCTCACGTTAAAGAGATGATGTTAACAGGCGGGAGTCCTACAATGCACCCAGCATTGGTTAACGAACTAACTCACTTTGCACATGAAAGAGGTATCCTCATTACTATCGAGACTGAAGGTTCTCATTTCCTCGAAACAGATTATCCGATTGGTCTCCTTTCTATCTCACCTAAGTTTAGTAATAGTGTCCCTGTTGTTGGCGCCCTTACTCCCAATGGATCAGTTACGGATGAAAAGATGGTTAAAACGCACAATCGTCTTCGCCTTAATACTGAGGCCATTAGAAAGAGTATTGGTTATCATACTGACTATCATTATAAGCCTGTGTGGGATGGGACTGATAGCGGACTCGCTGAAATCGAAGCTTACAGACAAGAGCTCGATATTCCTAAAGACAAGACCTATATCATGCCAGCAGGAGATACTAGAGAAACATTAGTAGAGATGTATCCTTTAGTATTTGAGATGTGTGCTGAAAAAGGATATAATATGACAGGTAGAGACCACATTATTGCCTTTGATACTAAAAGAGGTGTATAATGGCTAAGAAACAACCTAAGCTAACTACAGTTTGTCAGGATTGCCTTAACAGCATTCCTGACAAAACTATTCTTAAATATAACATTCCTGTATCTAGTGTAGGTCCTGCTTATACAGCTATGTTATGTAAAAATTGTGTAAATAAAAGAAATAAATAATGTATACTTACCACGCCACAGTAAATAGAGTAGTAGATGGAGATACAGTAGACGCCCTAATTGATTTAGGATTCGATACTTGGAAAAAAGTAAGAATTCGAATGATGGGAATGGATGCTTGGGAATCTAGAACTCGAGATAAAGAAGAAAAGAAAAAAGGATTAGCAGCTAAAGCTCGTTTAATTGAAATCCTAAAAGACAATGAAAATAAGTTTATCCTAATATCTCATGGAGTAGGAAAATATGGTCGTTGTTTAGGTGAAATTTATGTTGAAAACACCTATAACGATAACCCAAACCTCCCAGAGATAAGTGTTAATAGAATTTTAATTAACGAAGGTCACGCTAAAGAATATTACGGAGGAAAACGTTAATGGAGTTAATATCAACCCATCCAATTAAAAAATCTGACTTAGGGTTTCATGCTAACCTATTTGGAGGCAAACTATTAGCTTGGCTTGATGCTTCAGCAGCTGCCTTTGCTATGCAAGTTTGTGATACCCCAAGAATGGTTACTGTAAAGATAGATGAATGTATCTTTAAAAAAGCAGCTAAGGAAGGGCAAATGATTAAAATTTATGGGGATGTAGCAGAGGTAGGAAATACTTCTATTACACTCTATATGGAAGCTCGTTCTCATAATGTGTATTCTGGTTTCCAAAATGTTATATTATCTACAAAGATTAAATTTGTAAGGATAGATGAAAATAATGATCCGATTCCTATTTCGGATAGAGTAAAACAAAAACACAATGACGGAATTATTTAGTGCAGAAGACATCAGGTTTCAAACCCAATTATTAGCTAAACAAATTAGTGATGAACACCGTAATGATGGTAGTCCTATTATTATGGTTGGACTACTTAACGGAGCATTTATGTTTTATAGTGAATTAGTTAAATATATGGAAGTGGATGTAGAATGCGATTTTATGCGTGTTAAATCGTATATAGCGAAAAATAAACAAGGTGACATCCAAATCACTAAAGATTTAGAAACCCCCATTAAAGGCAAACACGTATACATTGTTGATGATATTCTAGATTCAGGCAATACAATGGCTAAAGTAATTGAATATTTAGAGATTAAATGGCCTAAATCACTTAACGTAGTAACCTTACTAAAAAGAAAAAATACTCCATTTAAAATTAAAAATTATCTTCAAGAAGGAATCCAAATACATGGTTTTGAAATTGATAATGAATGGGTAGTTGGCCACGGTATGGATAATGATAAAGGTTATTGTAGAAACTACCAATCTATATATGCTCTTTAATATTTATGGCCAAACACCATAAATTATGAGCAGAACATATACTGTATTTAGTACAACAGAAACTGGTTCTATTGATTTTTCTCAAGTATATGAGACATCAAATGAAACACTTCGTTTAAGTGTTGATGGAACTAAAACATTTGTAAAATACGATACTTACATTATTACAGATGAATCTGGATCAGTAACAACCGTTATTCCTTCTTCAGTAGAAAATTTAACCACATCCTCAGGTTCTTATACCCATTCTGAGATTTTAGCTTTGTTAGCTACTGATGAATGGACTGATCCTAATGGAATAGATGGGGAATAATGGGGTATGTAGTTAGACATAGTACTTCTAACATAAATAAAACTCGCCGTAGAGGTAAAGTAGCTATTGGGAACGATTCGAATGGTTACCAAAAAACTTCTGTAAGTGGGGTTTATAATGGGGTTCCTCCTGTAGAAGGAAAACATAATTTTGTTATGGTTGCATCTGGAAGTGAACCAGATTTTTATGTTACAACAGATGAAGAATTAATTAATTTTGTTAATGGGTTAGGGGAAAGAAATTTAATGAAAAATAACCCAAAGCCTACAAGTACTAGTAATTATGGGGGAGGAACTGTAACTTATGATAGTAGTTTAGAGGCTGTTCGGTGGTATCAAACTAGTTATTCTAGTTGGGGAGCTTACCATTATAATAATAGTACATATTATCTTGAATTTGACACAAATTTAGATTATTCTTTATCCTTTGAATGGAAATATGGCCCATCTCATACAGCAGGATCTTCTCATTTTATTCAAGTAATCCAAGGAAACGGCCAGAATGGTATTATAGGTAACCCTAATTTATTATCAAATTCATATTTACAAGATAATGGGTGGTATAGGTTTGAATATACCCAATCTCCCAATAATGCAGGATATTCATACACGGGCCAACCAGCTCAATTTAGAATAATTGTAGGAAATCAAGGATCTAATGTTACTGACATTTATTGGAGAAAACTTCAACTAGAAAAAAGATCTCATACTACAGATTTTGCTGATCCTAATACACAAGTTTCTACTGTGTTAGAAGCCCAAAATTACCTTTTAGAAAGAAATGATATAATTTTCACAGATAATATTAAAAATAATAATGTTGTAACAGATGGTTTAGTATTAAATTTGAATGCTGGGGTAAAATCAAGTTTTTTAGATAATGAACCTACCCTTAATTATACAGCTCACCAAACTGCAGTCACCCAATCTTCATATACTCCATACTCAGCAACTAGTGCTGGGACTTGGAATACTAAACACCCAAAAGCAATTAGAGCTTATAATGTAGACGGTGGTCAAATTACAGGGTATGTTAATACAGGTGTTACAGACTGGACAAATACTTACCATGCTGTTTGGGAATATGATAATGTTTTAGGTAAACCTGTAGTTGTTATGGATTGTGCTGATAGTAATTGGAAAGCTAAAAGCTTTAACCCAAATACAGGACAATGGGCATCTCAAGGTTGGGGAGTAGGTACAAAATATGTAATCTCCTGGGACCAGTGGACAACCCATTTAGATAAATCTGTACACGTTGGACTATATACCAAAAATTCATCAGAATCCCAAAACTTTTGGGATGGTTTATCAAATAACTCTACAACCTCAAGAAATACCCAAACTCAAACTTGGCAAAGAGTTTACCATGTATATACTGCAACCAGTAATTGGGACCAAACAATAGATTACCAAAGAATTTATATGTATGGTCAATATTTTAGAAATGGTGAGGGCGTAAAAATAAAAATAGCCAATGTACAGTTAGAAATAGATAGAGACTACCCATCATCATTTGTTAAACCTGTTGCTGGGGAAAGTGGTCGATCAACCCGTTCTCAAAACACAGAATGGAAAGATTTAAATGGAGAAGGTAATAATGCTGTTTTAACTAATAGTCCTACTTTTGAAAATAATACTATAACATTTGATGGTACTAATGATTATGCTACTATTAGCAGTGATTCTTCATTTAATGTAAATACTCGAACAGTTGAACTTACATTTAAAATGAACGGTTCTTATTCTAATTTTACTCCTTTAGCAGTATATGCTAATGGTAGTTCTACTTCAAACAGAGTTTGGTTAGGGTTACAAAATAGTAAATTCCAAATGCATGGGTGGGGTACCACAGATCCGGCAGCAACAACAACCATTAGTGCAGATAAATGGTATACTTGTGTTTGGAGTTATGATAAAGGAATACAAAAAATGAAAATGTATACCAACGGTGTTTTAGAAAATGATCATTCCCAAACTCAAGGAGGAGTTAATGGTGCATCAGGTAACAATTGGTATTTAGCTTATATTCCGGGATCATGGCAAGGTCAAACATATGCTGCTACTTCTATAAGCTCATTTAAAGTTTATGATAAAGTATTATCTAATAGTGAAGTATCTCAAAACTATTATGGGGGTGATATTGTAACAAATGGTTTAGTATTTGCTATAGATGCTGGTAATTTAGTATCGTATGAAAATGGCTCTACTACTGCATATTCAATGACAGGTTCTCATAGTGGTTCTTTAAATAATGGTACTACCTATTCAAACTTAAATGGAGGTAGTTTTGTGTTTGATGGTGCTAATGATTTTATAGAAATAGATAGTGATGTAACTACTACTAATGGGGAATACACACTCTCAGCTTGGTTAAGACCTAATGGTTCTTCCTGGGGAGTAAATTCAATTCCTTTATATAATACTTATGGTAGTAAAGGATTTTGGCATCACATTGATGAAAATAATGTTTTAAGATGGAGACATGATGGGTCTTCTTACACTGTTGGTGATCTTTCAGGAGTAGGATTAGTTGCTGATCAATGGCAATTAACTACTATTACGTGGGATAATACAACTTTAAAGTTATATAAAAATGGAGTATTGCAAAATTCAACCACATCCCCTTCTGGATTTACTAGATCTACAGGTAAACCCAGTATAGGAAAACTAGCAACTAGAACTTCAGGAACATTATATGGGTGGAATGGAGATATTGCTCTTCACCATGTGTATAATAAAGCCCTCACTCACTCGGAAGTCCTCCAAAACTACAACGCACAAAAAGCAAGATTTATATAATGGGAAGAAGAAAAATAGCATTTGATCCAACTTTTAAAAACAGGGGTAGAGGTAAAAAACGTGGTACTATCTCATTTAATGAACCTTTACAACCTCTTACAGGTTCCCTTACTTTTTATAATTCACCTGCTGTAGACGAAGGAGAATATCTTATTGTTAGTGATAGTCATACTGCTAAAGAAATTTCTGAAGGAAGTGCTACTCCTATATTTTGGATAGCAAATGATGATAATGTAGTTGAAATAGTAAATGGATTACCTAATAATGTAACTACTGTAAATTCAAAAGCAGAAGCACTTTTATATTTAGCTAGTAATGATTATGCTGTTATCTCTTCTGAAACCAGTAATATTGTTACTGACGAGCTAATTTTAGATCTAAACGCTAAAAACGATTTAAGTTTTACAGATAAAAAACCTACAATTAATTTAATTTATACTAATAGCAATGTTTATCAAGTAGGTTCTATCCCCAGTGTAGGTTTCCCTGTTTTATTTCCTGGAGGAGAAATTATAAATGGAACTTCACAAGGTGGTATGAGTTGGACAGACCATTTAAGATGGTATAATGAAACCATCCCCTCAGGAACCACAATTTCAATTTCAGGGTGGTATATGGCCTATAACTCTAATACTAGTGCTGCTTGGAATAACTCTGCAAGGCTAATCATATATTCCTCAGCTGGGTATGGGGGAACTGTATCTAATCCTGGTGCTTGGAATACTTGGGATTATTTTGAATTAACATATAATGTATCTCAAGATACTACAAGTTGGAGATTAGAAGATGCAGGATATGATTATTATAATTCATCAGAGGCACCTAATACCTCAGCATATACTTGTAATGTTCAAATAGAAACTTTACCTTCCCCTACTCCTTTTGTAAATGGTACTAGAGAACAAAACACTGTATGGAAAGATATGAGTGGCGGTCCTGCTGGTAATGAAACTTGGTATACACTATATGGTCTTACTTACCCCGAAAGTGGCCAATCACCCGCAAGTCGTGATGGTATTACTCCTGGTTACAATGTTACCTCAGGTACAAAAACTTATGACTGTTCAAGAGATTTAAATTATTTTGCTTTTGATGAAGATACAAATACTTGGGTAGCTGATTCTTATTTTAATGGGGAACGTATTAATGGTCATTGTTATGATACTTACGATGGTCAACCAAACCAACATCAAAAATTCCAAGATGATTTTGATAATATTTCATCTAGTTTTTCAAATGTTACTCATATAGTAATTGGGAACCATGCTGCAGAAAATAACGACAATGATAGTGATACTTTATCAAGATTACAAAGAATCGGACTCCCAGATTCTCATATAGGGGTGGGAAGACCAGAGTACATTTTAGTAGGAAAAACAGAAAAACCATATACCCATCGTTACGTAAGAGAAAATGTTAGTAGTGCTGTAGCCAAAATGAACTTATCTCTTCCATTAGAAGGTAGTAATAATGTTAATTTATATAATGGAACTGTTTTTAACCCTCATGGGTGGTTAGAATTTGATGGTTCTAATGATAAAGCATATTCTTCAAATGATTACACTTATGGTACTGAGACTACTTGGGTAGCTACTGTTAAAAGAGCTTCTAATAATAATAATTACAATATGTTTATGGGGGATTTTCTTCCATATTTTGGTTTTAGAGCTAGTGAAAATCATAAAGTACATTTTTCTAATGATATAGGGGGACAACAGAGAAACGTTTATAGCTCAACCCAAACTTCTATAAATACTTGGTATCATATAGCTTTTACTACGGAGTATAATAGCCCTAATACTACAATGAAAGTTTACCTAAACGGTGTGCAAGAAGGTAGTGGCACTTGGGCAGGCTCCCAAACCCAAAGATCAGGTGAATCTAAAAAGTTTACAATTGGAGATGGTAGAAGTAATGCTGGGTGGTATCCTTTTGCAGGTGATGTAAGTAACATCCAAATCTATAATAAAACATTATCCAGTTCAGAAATTGCTCAAAATTACTATGGAGGTCCTATTGTTACTAATGGTTTAACGTTTGCCGTAGATGCTGGAAATTTAGTTTCATATGTAACAGGTTCAACAAGTACAACCAGTATGACTGGAAGTTTAGGTGGTGCTTTAGTAAATGGTGTTGCTTATAACCCTAATAGAGGAGGATACTGGACATTTGATGGTTCAAATGATGTAATTACAATAGGAAACAATGCAGTGTTTAATCATACTTCACAATTAACTATTGAAGCTTGGGTAAATTTTGATGGTAATAGTGGTGATTTTATTTTTGAAAAAGGTAATGTAAATACCCAATATAGCTTATTTAGCCATGATACTGATATAGTATTTAGAACTAAACATAGTGGAGATAGTAGTTATCATACTCAAAGTCCAAGTAAAACATCTGTAGGTATTGTTAATGGTCAATGGCATCATATTGTAGGTTCTTGGGATGGTTCAACTAAAAGGATATATGTTGATGGAGTTTTAAAAAATAGTGTATCAAAAAGTGGAGCACTTGTTACAACTTCTGCAGGAGCGGCTATTGGTAGGTTTGGAGGAACATCCACAGGTTATTATTTTGGTGGGGGTATAGCTATTGTAAGAATATACAATAAAGGATTATCTGCTAGTGAAGTAGGACAAAACTTTAACGCACAAAAAGCTCGATTTGGTTTATAATTTAATTTGGTTATCCTAAAATTAGTTATTACATTTAATAAAACAAAAAGTTATATATGGAAAACAAACGTCGCAAGGTACATCAGGATCTAGAAGTTGTACAAACAGGTTTTGCAAATGGTGTTGCACCTGGTTTCCCTTTCACAGAAAAAGAAAAACAATCAATGATTGACGAAGCAACAATTGCTTTTGGTCAATTTTTGGATGCTCTAAAATGTGATTGGAGAAACGATCCAAACTCAATGGAAACTCCTCGTCGAGTAGCTAAAGCATATGTAAATGATCTATGGGAAGGTCGTTACACAGCTATGTCACCTATTACCTCATTCCCTTCAGATGGTTATGATGGTGTAATTATTGAGCGTAATATCCCTCTTACCTCAATGTGTTCACACCACCACCAAACTATTGGAGGTGTAGTTCATATTGGATATATTGCAGGTGAAGATGGTCAAGTAATTGGTTTATCTAAACTAAATCGTATTGTAGAATTGTTTGGTCGTAGAGGTGCTATCCAAGAACAACTAACAGCAGCAATCCATAATGCAGTAGATAAAATTACTGAAGGTAATTTAGGTGTTATTGTAACAGTTGTAGCTTCCCATTCGTGTGTCTCTTGTAGAGGTGTTAAACACCAAGGTGCAGCAATGGTTACAACAAAAGCATCAGGAGCATTTAGAGATGATACAAATAATGCTCGTAAAGAATTCTTTGATAGTCTAAAAATTAATAACGGAGGACATAATATTTAAGTTATGAGCAATTTTAAAGAAGAAGTAGAACTAGAACTACGTAATAGTTTAGGTTTACTAAATTCACTTAGAGACAGAGATCAATTAACAATGGTCCCAGAACACGAATGGGCTAAATTAACAGCTCAACGTATAGCAGATAAGTTTAAGGGTAGGTACGTTCCTTTTGTAAGCGAAGTAGAAGAATTTAATGCCACAATGGGAAAACCAAATAATTATGCTCCTATCATACCTGAAAACAAAAAAGAATGGATGTTTGTTTACGACTTCATTCTCGAAGAACTTGAAGAGTACAAAGCTGCCTGTGAAGCAGGCGATATTGTTGAGGTGCTTGATGCTTTATGTGACATTGCCTACGTCTCAATTGGTAACGGAGCTATGTTACATGGTCTTAAGGATAAGTTATGGGACGCCTATCAAGAAGTACAAGCATCGAATATGTCAAAGGCTTGTGTTAGTGAAGAGGAAGCACAAGAAACGGTGGAGCGACGTTCCAAAGAGCAAAATGAACCTTGTCACTATGAGAAGGTTGGAGACTATTTTATTGTCTATAGAAGCCGTGACAGAAAAGTAATGAAATCAATTAACTATTTTAGACCAGACCTAAAACAGTTCTTTTAATGTATAAGAAAGCATTCGCCCAAAAAATAGGTGGTAACAAACATTTAATCCACCTATGGGAAGATACAGGTTATAGTAAAGTAGAATGGACCAATCAGGCTTATATTGAGTGTGAGGAGCATGAAGCAACTCACACAGGTTTGAATGGTGAATCACTTAAGAAAATATCCAAATGGAGCCCAGACAATACAAAACTCCATTTCCATGATATGCCTGCTTATCAGAAATTTCTAGTTGAAAAATATGGAACTAATGATGATCCATCTAAGACTCATCGTGAAATGTTTTTCGATATTGAGATTGAAATGGGTGAAGCGCTTACTGAAGAATATATTAAAAGTGCTCCTAAAAAAGTTACTTCAATTGCTTGGTATGACAAACAATTAGACAAATGGGGTATCCTTATTTTGGATACAAAAGGTCAAATTAAACATACTAAAGCAAAAAACCGAGAAATTATTCCTGTTTCAAGTGAACAAGAATTATTAGCCAAATTCCTAGAACAATTTAGAGAAATTGACCCAGATATTATTGTAGGATGGAACAGTGATTATTTCGATATTCCTTACCTCTATTATAGAATGGCTCAAGTTCTAGGAGAAGATTTTGCTAGGCATTTGTCTCCTATTGGTTATGTTAGAGAGACACCTTGGTTTAAAGATCAATTCATTCAAATTGCTGGTGTGGAATCCCTTGACTACATGCGTTTGCATAAGAAATTTAGTTGGGCTGACGAACCTTCATTCAAATTAGATGCTATCGGAGAAAAATACGCTGGTATTAATAAAATTGAATATGAAGGTAGTTTAGATCGATTATTTGAGACTGATGTAAATACATTTATCCAATATAACTTCCGAGATGTTGAAATATTAAAAGTATTAGATGAAAAACTAGAATACTTAGCACTTGTAAAAAACCTATCCCATAAAGGTAAACATAACTACAGTGAAGTATATGCTAATACTAAAACCCAAGATGGTGCTATTTCAGCTTATCTCCTAAGTCAAGGGATTATCCCACCTGCTAAAGAACGTAATCCACTTTCTAAGAAAAATTATGCTGGTGGTTATTTGTTCTGTCCTAAAGCAGGTATTTACAACTATATGTTTGATGAGGATTTGACCTCACTATATCCTTCAATTATTATGACTATCAATATTGGTAAAGAAACAATGGTTGGTCGTATTATTGATGCTGATGATAGGAATAATCGTTTGGGGTTAAATGATTTAAAACGTAAAAACCCAAATGAGGAACTGATTATTGAAAATATCAAGCGTAAACGCACTAAAATAAAAGTAGGTGAATTAGTTAAATTCATTGAAAAGAATGAATGGTCTATTTCAGCAAACGGAGTATTCTTTGATACAAATCGAGAATCAGTATTATCTACTATTTTGAAAAAATGGTTTGATGAACGTGTGTTATATAAAAATAAAATGAAACGTGCTTATAAATCAGGCGATAAAGAAGCAGGTGCTGGTTTTCATATGAAACAATACACAATGAAGATTTTATTGAACTCACTTTATGGGGCAACAGCATTAGGTTCATTTAGATATGGTAACGTAATTTTATCAGAAGCTATTACACTTTCAGGTCAACGCATTATTCAAGAAAGTGCTTTAGCAGCTAATCGTCATATGAATAAGGTTATTAAAGGTGAACTAATACTATGAAAAAACCAGATCAAGTAGCAGATAATCCTTCTCTTTTACCTTACGCAAGTAATGTAGGGGCGCCTGCTATTAGACCTGATAATATTGATGATTGGAAACTTAGAGGGGTTAATAAGGTTAATAAACAAATTGAGACTAAATTTAATGAATTAAAAGAAGAATATCTTAAATTAGTTGAAGAATACAAATGGAATGAATTAGTCTACCAGGCTAAATTTGCTTATGAACCTGTTATTGGCGAAACTTATCACCTTTATGTTGGGAATAATGGGGGACCCTTTTTATCTTTGATAGCACCTAATGAATGGAATAAAGAACATATTGGTTCATTTAAATTAAATAGTGAACAAAAGTGGATTAAAATATGAGTACTTTAGATTTACACGGAGTTAGACATGCTGAGGTAAAAGATAAACTAACTCGCTATTTTTTCTGGGAAAAACCAGGACACAAACAGTATACAATTATTACTGGTAATTCTAAAAAAATGCAAGAGATTGTGTTTGAATACCTTGATAAACATGAATACAAGTATTACATTCCATCACACAATTTAGGAGAAATACAAGTTTTTGAATGAAGCATATAGAAGATACACCCTGGTGGATTTGTGACCCTGAAGATACTAACTTTGTAGCATATTCAGATACGGATTCTATCTACATTCACGCTGAACCACTATTAAAACATTTGTATCCTGATTTTGAGCAAATGTCAAGTGGGGATAAAGATGATAAATTAGAGGAAGTTGCTCTTAAGTATCAAGATATTATTACTGATTCTTATGATGATTTAGCTACAGATTGCTTTAATGCTAAGGGTAAACACAGACTTGAAATGAAAACAGAATGTGTTATCCGTTCAGCTTATTTTAGAGCAACTCGTCGTTACGCTCAATGGATTACGAAACAAGAAGGTATTGTAAAGGAATCACTTGATGTTAAAGGTCTTGAGTTTAAGAAAGCAAATTTCCCTCCTATTTTAGGTAAGTTCTTTAAACAAGCGTTGATTGATGTGTTAAAAGGCGCAAAACAACCTGAGATTGATACTCGCGTTAAAGAATTTAGACAGCAAATATTAGACGGTAGTATACCGCTTACTGCGTTAGGTAACCCAACATCTGTTAAAACACTTAACAAGTATATTGAACGTAAAGCCCGAGCAGGTGAAATGTTTTCAACAATCGCTAAAGGTGCCCCTGCTTCAGTTCGTTCAACAATTAAGTATAATGATTTACTTAGATTTTGGAAATTAAACAATGATCATAGCTACATTGTTCAAGGTGATAAAGTAAAATGGGTTTATTTAAAACCCAACCCCTACCAAATTGAAGCAATCTCATTCCTTGATTTTGACCTACCAGAAAAAATAGAGGCATTTATTGAGGAGTATGCTGATAGAAAAAAGATTTTTGAATCAATTTTATTGAATAAATTAGAGGGTTTCTACAATGACCTTGGATGGAACTTGAATTTAAACCCTTATAAAGATATGTTTTTTAACTTTTAGAAATGAGAATATTAGGAATTACAGGAGGAATCCATAGCTGTGGCTTAGCATTAGTAGATAATGGTAAAATTATTTTTGCCTTTGAAGAAGAAAGATTTAATAGAATCCGAACTTACAAAGATTTTCAAAATGATTTTCATAGACACCCTGTGGAAAGTTTTAAGGCTGCTTTAGAAAAGTATCCTGAATATTTTAAAGATATAGATTATATTGCTGGTTTTTTACCTAAAGAAAGATTTGCTGACCCTTTAATAAATGATTTAGGTTTAAGAGAAATTACTGATGCCCCTTATGTTGAGGTAAGTCACCATGAAGCACATTGTAATTTAGCTTACTATTTAAGTAATTTCCAAGAAGATACTTTAGTTGTATCCATGGATGCTAGTGGAAATTATCATAGTGCTAAATATTATTTAGGGATAGGAGGTGAATTAAACTATATTGGAGGTATTCATATAGACCATAAATCTCTAGGACACTATTATGCAATGTTAACTGAATTTTTAGGATTTAAACGTCTTAAAGATGAAGGTAAAGTTGTAGGTATGGCTTCTCATGGTAATTTTGATTCTGAATTATTTGGAATCTTTAACCAGTGTATTACTGTAGATGGTCTTACTACGGATAAGGATAATCCTCATAATACCCCTGGGGTATTAGGGAAAGTATACCAAGATTTTTATAACGAGTTTTTTAAGTTTAATGGAAGTAAGTATTGGAAAAAAGAAGAATACCTACAAAATATTGCTTTTAATGGGCAGTTAGTATTTGAAGAAAAAATTCTTTCAATTATAAATAATCTACATTTTCTTTACCCTAGTGCTAAAAAAATTGCTTTAGCAGGTGGTGTGTTTGCTAATATTAAAGTAAATAGAAGAATTAATGAATTAGATTGGGTTGATGAAGTATTTGTAGCTCCTCCTATGGGTGATGAAGGTTTACCTCTAGGATCTGCTTTAACTGTTTATAAAAAGTTTAATCCTGATTTTAAACCTTTTAGATTAGAAAATGCTTTTATGGGAACCGAATATTCAGATGATGAGTTTGAATTTGATAGTTCTAAATTCATTAAAGAACCATACACCCCAGAAAACATTGCTAATGATTTAAAAGAAGGAGTTGTAATTGGTTGGTTCCAAGGTCGTTATGAGCATGGTCCTAGAGCATTATGTAATAGAAGTATTATTGCTGATCCTAGTGTGCCTGGTACTTATACAAAAGTAAATGATAGACTACAACGAAATGATTTTATGCCATTTGCTCCTGTAGTAATTGATAAACATGCTAATGAGATATTTGATGTTACTAAATCTCCATATACAGCTGAGTTTATGACTATGCTTTATG
>JACKZZ010016928.1_pt1 | contig 22766 bp, 12 predicted proteins | sample 8027871 | NCBI WGS metagenome assembly JACKZZ01 (sample SAMN15724774, study PRJNA655200) | protist metagenome | isolation source: fluorescence activated cell sorting (FACS) single amplified genomes of... | place: USA: West Boothbay Harbor, Gulf of Maine | collected 2000-07-19 | reverse complement strand
CTCATAGGATTTGCGGGGCCTGGTATAGCAGCTTCTACTAATTACACTATTGCTTATTTTCCTGAATATGGAAACTTAATAGCAACACTTATTAATATAAGTTTTCATTTATCATTTTTGGTATTTTTCATTATGAATTGGTTATGGGAGTCCCATGATCTGGACGTCGAGTCGCAGAGCTCGTCCTTTGAGGGACTCTTTATCGGTCTGAGCTACGTGACAGCTGGCACAGCTCTTATCGCATTTTGTCTACATACAGATCATGCTGCATATATACGTGTAGAAACAGATGATGATAATGAGGAGGAGGAAGAGGAGGACTGGCAAACCCGAGGCACCAACAGCTCTCAGAATAGCTCCAACAGCAGTCCTCGTCGAAGCCAAGGATCTACAGTAAATCCACTATCTACACACTTTAAATCAGTAGATGCTGCAGGAGGAGGGGAAAAACACACCCTAGCCGTAGTTTCACCATCTAATACTGACGAAATAAGTGACACATTGAGCACCAATCTGGATGACCCTGATCTCCAGACAGGCACTGAAGGCGGCCTCACTGTTCTGGCGGAAGGGGCGGCGTCGACGTACAATGAATTCTCATCAATGACACTCTCTGAAAAATTAACAAGTTCAGCATTTTTACGTCTTACTATATTTTTTTCATTAGCAACGTTTTGGGTAAATTTTTATATTGCTACAGTTGACACATCATTGGGAGATTCTATGATAATGCCCTTCGAAGTGCATCATGACTATTCTAAATTATTCTCATTAGTGCTAGTTATAGGTTGTGTCTTCATTCCGATCTTTAATTGGCTCCTAGAGAACCAAGGTCCGTTTTGCTTTCCCATTGTTTTAGTTATCATAGCAGTGTTCAGTTTGCTGTGGAACCTGGGTGTTCTGTGGGATGACGAAGCAGCGGTCGTACCTACATTTATTTGTTATGCAATATTCCGTACGAGTATCTTTTGTTTTATATTTCCATATATTCACGACTTATTTGGACCAGAATATAGAGGTGTCATCGTCGGGGTGCTCTTCCTCATATGCGGTATAGTGGGTTTACTTGCCATACCAGTTGCTTTGTGGGCAGATGGTACGTGTGCCGTCCGCCATGAAGACTACACAATTGATCCTTGTGATAAGGGCAAATGGAAACAGCTCTATTTAGCAAAGGTTTTATCTAGTATATATTTCTTTATTTATGCTTATCATGAATGGTCCCGACGTCGGCACTACTACAAGAGCAAAGCTGCCGCCGGAGCGGAGCTGCACAGCTCCGCTCACAGTAATTATGGCACCATTGGGGCGACGGCAGACGGAAAGTCATCTATATATGTGTGAAAGAATGTATATATATATATATTAAAGTAAGTTTTAAACCTTACACAATAAATTAGCCTCAGATGCATTTGATTCTGAGCAACTACCTACCAATCTTTTCCCCTCAAATTGCTTGCTTTGTTGTTGTTTCATTTTCTTATTTTTCTTGGACTAAATTTGATGTTCCTAAATTCTTACTACCAATCTACATGCAATCAATAGGTGGGACATCTGGAACATAAACAACCATGTCATTCATGTCTTTTGTAAGAGTGATGGTGCATGCGAGGCGAGAGGACACATTTGCTTCATCCTCCCAAACATCTTCCAATCCATCCTTCATTTCTTGTGTCTGCTCTGGCAACACATGGTTAAAAGTGGAAGGAATTTGCACGTGACATAAAAAGCAACTCAATCCTTCACCCCATGTATCCTCTACCCATTCCTCAGAACGACGTAATTCAGTAGGAGCTCCACCTCCGTGGCAAGGGCCTTCTAAAGCAATGCTATGTTGTTCTGCAACTTCCAATAAAGATTGTCCCACACGTCCAGGTAATCTGGCTCTATTTCCTTCCGCATCAACAAACTGAATGTGAATAGTGTTTGCTGCTACTGTCGAGAACCTTCCACTAGAGCTGGTGCTAACACCCATTAATCTAGATGAATACTTGCTTGCACCAAGTGCAGCAGTGCTACCTAACCGTGCAATGTACTGCATACTCTCAACTACTACTTATCTAAACAAAAGAGTGTGTGCTTTGCAAAGTTCAGCATTTTGGACGGGCGGTCGACATTGCACTAATGCATGGTATGTGCTCTTTAGAGAGTCTCCATGGACTTAAGATAGCATAACATAGTTTTAAAAGTTATATATAAGTATTTTCTTCAAACCATAGTGATCAAAATATTCTCTAAGTACGTTTAATTTCCCTTGACACATGCTTGACAAGTGACGTCACAGCTGAAACACAATAACATGGCAATGGAATCATTATTTACACCAGATGAACGAAGATATGGGTTGGAACTACAATTACCATTTTCTGAACTTTTAATAAGTGGTGAAAAAACAATTGAAACGCGAAATTACGAGATCCCCTCCAATCTTTTATACCGGCACATTCTTATCATAGAAAGCAAAAAAGGCAAAGATGGTGTATCAGCAGTGGGATCAATATGTCGTAATGAAACAGATGACCCAGATGGAAATATACGAATTATTGGGTCTGTTGTTTTTGGTGAATGCATAGAGTATTTTACAGAAGAGGAATGGCGCAGAGACGCAGATCAGCATCGTGTTCCGATTGGTTCAGCTTATGACTGGCCAACAACGAGAATTTCTTCAGATCAATCATATACATCATCAAAAAATGCTGCACAACAAGCTGCTGACGCAGAAACTGCAGCTATCACTGCTGCATACCAGAAAAAGATACGCAACGGAGAGCGTGTAAATGCAGAAGACGAAGAGGAATATTTTGATGCTATCCGTCGCTCTCGTCGTATGACAAAGTCTCAAGCTAATGCATCATCTACAAATTATCAGGATACAAAATCAGTGGAAGATGCTGCAACAACTATATTTCGTGCTGCAACGATTGCTGCTGGGCATCGTGTTCCAGATGCAGTTTCTAGAACAGAGAGTAGTAGAGTATCTTCTCTCAACAAGCGCTGGGGTGGTGCATTAGTAGAGCAACACAAGAGTTCAGAAAGACGCTATGGGTGGAAAGTATTGAGTACATTTCGTGCACCATGTTCAGCAGCTATATTTCCACAATTGATGCGAGTTCATAGATCGCTGTTTGACTGTGGATCTGCGAACATAGAATTACCGCACTATTAAAGTATAAAGAGAAGAAGAGTATTTGATGAAATATGTATATAGATGTACTGAATGATATGAATATTCACTAGTTATTGGAGCAATTGTATGAAAAGAGGCATCGACAGCCGTATAAGAAATTTATGTGTGTGTCTCTTTCTCATTCTCTCCTTCATTCCACTATATCATTTATTACCTCCCGACATTTATGCTTCACTTCGTTTTGATAAACGTACGTATACCACAAAACAAAACGATATTTTATTATTCTCAGTAATATATCCATATGTGTACTCATTAAAGTTTGTTGTATATTTAAATTCCCTTGGCACTCCAGCCATTGGACATAGCCACCTCCTCGTTCAACGTGAAAGATATATTGAAATTTTGTGCTAAAAAATCACTATCCGATTGTTGGCAAATTTGATTCTTAATAGATGGAGGGGTACAATGAAGCGCATTCGTAGATTGAAGCGCTGAAGAAGACTGAAGCGGAGAACTGCTTCTATCAGGCGTGTCTGTACATAGATTGATCTGGTGCTCAGGTAAAGTAGGAGGAGGTAATAAACCAACTTGTCTAGCTAATATAGTACCACTATCTTCATCATCAAGAGAAGATGCATCAATCTGCTGCATCCAAATTCTTGTCTTGTATAGACTAAAAAGTTCGGATACAAGCTCTCTAAAATCGATACGTCTATCAGATTCAAAAAAGAAGACGAGTTTGTGTCTATCATATTGATATTCAGCATCAAGTATTTTCATTGGGAGATGTCTGTTAGTAACTTTTTCACGAATGGCAGCTAGTGCAGTCGACTCATCTTCCACTTTATCGCGTATCTGAAGACGTTCAAATGTAGTAGCTAATCGAAGAATCCATTTTAATTCACCATTGCCACAAGAAAAACCTCTACCGCGATAACCAGCAGTGAGAACTTCCTTACGAAAATCTTTAGAAGGAATTTTATCTTGAACAACACCAATGTCTTCGCCACGATCGGCCTCTACACGAACAAAATCACCAATAGAAATGTCTCTTGGAGCAGCCGAGGACAAAAGAAAGTGTCGTGATGCCCGCTTAAACCTCACAGTATAAGTACATCCATCGGCACTAATTAATGAAGAAGGACTATCACGCGAGTTTCGAATTTTCATGTCATCGTGTATTAGCTGAGGACGCTGCTGTGGTGTATAATAAAAACGTTGATCATCACCACCATTACTATGACTATATTCCTTCTCATGATAATACTGCTGCAATTGAACACCGTGTGCATCATAAGTATCATAATCAGAAACGCGTTGATTTTTTGTTAATGAAGATGGCGATAAATAAGTAGGACTAATTATTCCACCAATGTGATAGTCAATATCACGCTCTCTATAATGCGGCTGAGAAGCTTGAAGGCTTCTACTAGGATCAAAGGGTGACGCATTAGAGCGTAAGCTACCAGAATCAAAATTCCAAATCTCAGTTCTATCATCATCGTCAGTGTTGATATGAAGACTATTCCTTTGTCCAGATTTTAGTTCAGATTTTTCATTCATGGCGGTATTAATATTCAGTGAAACCTGGTTTAATTTGATGAAACTAACATCCATAATATTAGATATGATGTTAAAAGGTGTTTATTTTATAAATTTTAAGATTATTACTACTATAAATTATATTGATTTAAAGTTATTACCATTTTAATTTTCTTGAAAATTCGAAGGACCTGACCCCATCGTCAAACGTACGGTCTCAATCTGGGAAAATGTGTATACAGTTATTAGGTTTAGTAGTACTCATTTGTCAATAGTAGCAAGCGATAATATCATTTTAGTTTGATATTTATTTAGATAGGCATTTCATTGATTATTTATTCAATTTTGGCGAGGTCAAGGTACAGAGATATGTCTAAATCAAATCGCGAATCAAACACTAGTGTTGGGATGGATGTGGATGAACAAGAAGAGCCCCTACAAGTGATGGATGAGGTACCTGATGAAGATATTCCTGATGATGATGCATCAATTGATGGTGATGATATAGCTGATGAAGATTTAATAGATGCGAATGAAGATGAAGATGAACGAGCAGCCCATGCTCTTGCAAAACAACAGCAAAAAGAGAAACTTGCTCAAATTCAAGCACAATTAGATAGTGATAATGCTGCAGGCAATAGGTTGAATTATTTAATGCGTCAAAGTGAAGTATTTGCGCATTTTCTTACAGCTGGTGGAGATTCTGCTGTGGATTTAACAAAAATAGGATCTAGTAGTAATGGCAAAGGTCGTAAAGGGAAAGGACGTATGCGTGAAGACGAAGAAGATAAGTTAATGCTAAAAGCTGCAAATTCCCAAATTAAAAGTGTTCGTCTTTTAAAGCAACCATCTATAGTAAAAGGAGAAATGAGACCGTATCAACTCGAAGGTCTGAATTGGATGATTAAATTGTATGATAACAATATAAATGGTATTTTAGCTGACGAAATGGGTCTAGGTAAGACATTACAAACTATTTCATTAATTGCATATCTTAGAGAAGCACGTAAAGTGAATGGACCTCACCTCATTATTGTACCCAAAAGTGTTTGCTCGAATTGGATGCGTGAGTTTAAACGATGGTGTCCAGAAGTTCGCACGGTAAAGTTGCAAGGCTCAAAAGAAGAACGAGCTCATATAGTTAAAAATGAACTAGTTGCTGGCAAATTTGATGCAGCAATTGTATCGTATGAATCATTATTAAAAGAAAGTTCATGTTTACTGCGTTTTCGATGGAAATACTGCATTATTGATGAAGCACACAGAATCAAAAATGAGAACTCATCATTAAGTAAAATGCTCCGTAAAGTTAAATGTGATTTTAGATTATTAATTACTGGTACACCATTGCAAAATAATTTACATGAATTATGGGCATTATTGAACTTTTTATTACCTGAAGTATTCAATGAAGCTGACAAGTTCGATAAGTGGTTCAACACAGAGGACGAGGCTGCTACGAATAATGTGGTTAAAAGATTACATACTGTATTGCAACCATTTTTACTACGTCGTGTAAAAGCTGATGTTGATAGTGATATTCCTCCTAAAACAGAAACGAAATTATACATCGGAATGTCCGAATTGCAACGTGACTGGTATTCCAAGGTGATCACGAAAGATGTAGCATCTTTAAATGTTCTTGCACAAGGTCAACTTGAGAAATCTCGGTTAATGAATATGCTTATGCAATTACGCAAATGTACTAATCATCCTTATTTGTTTGATGGTGCAGAGCCTGGACCACCTTACTTTGATGGACCACATTTATGGGAAAATTCTGGTAAAATGGTTTTATTGGACAAACTTTTAGTAAAATTGAAATCACAAGGTTCTCGTGTGCTTATATTTTCACAAATGACAAGAATGCTTGATATTTTAGAAGATTATCTTTTATTAAAAAATAGATCTGGTTGTGATTATGGATATTGTCGCATTGATGGTAACACGAGTGGCGAGCGTCGCGACGACATGATGGACACGTTTAACGCTCCTAATAGCGCTAAATTTTGTTTCCTTCTTTCAACACGTGCAGGTGGTTTGGGTATTAATTTACAAACAGCTGATATTGTTATATTATATGATAGTGATTGGAATCCACAAGTTGATCTGCAAGCTATGGATCGTGCTCATCGTATCGGTCAAACCAAACCTGTTAGAGTATTTCGTTTTATAACTGAAAAAACAGTTGAAGAAAAAATTATTGAACGTGCGGATAAAAAATTATTCTTAGATGCAGCTGTTATACAACAAGGTCGTCTTGCAGCAAATACACAATTAAGTAGTAGTGAATTAATGTCTATGTGTCGTTTCGGTGCTGATGAGATCATCAATACGAAAGGTGCCATGATGACTGATGAAGACATTGATGCTTTGCTCTCAAAAGGTGAAGAACGAACGAAAGAAATGAGTGCTAAAATATCAGAGCATATGCAACACAATTTAGCAAATTTTAGTATTAGCATGGATAAAGAGGAAATTGATTTATTATCATTTGATACTGCAGGTGAAGATGGAGTTCAAGATCCTGGATTTATTTCATTGCCTACTCGTGAGAGAAAACGCAATTATGATGTTGACGAGTATTTCAGAGATGCTTTGCTTGCTCCCTCTGCTGATGATGAAGAAGAAGGCGATGCCGATCCTGATGATGGATACGTAGGCCAAATCATACATCGGGAGAAAAAAGGTGTACCTGGTACCATGAGAATGAGAAAATTCAATAGAATTAAATATCCAAATTATCAGTTTTATGACGAACGCATCAATGAAATTCAAGATATTGAAGAACAAATATTTGAAAAGAAGAGACACCAACGCATGCTTATTAAGAAACTTCGTATATTTTGCCCAGGTTTTCGCATTGATACTATACCTGCTGCTGTAGTTGCGGGGCTTATTGATGGGAAAACTGAAGATGGATTGGAAATAGTGGAAGGCTGCACAGTCAATGATATACCTCGCTTGGACGAAGAAGTAAAAGCTCCAGAAGGTACAGGTAAATTTGCACTACCAGCAGATTTACAAAAAGAAAAGGATGAAATTATAGCACGGTCATTTCATAATTGGTCCCGGGCAGATTTCAAAATATTTGTAAGAGCTGTTGAGCAATATGGGTGCCTCGATAACGATGAACTGAAAGAAAGAGCGGTCTCATTTGTTATCGAGTCTATTGATAAGGATAGAAGTGAAGTGGAACGTTATTATGATGTCTTTCGTGAGCGATATGAAGGCTTAGAGCTCGGTGCTCGAAGCGAAGCATCCATTATACGTGGAAATAAGAAAGCTATACGTGCTGGCGAAGTTCAAGCATTATTAAAACAAAAAATGGAAAATATTGGGGGTAAAGTTATGTATTCAGGTGGTACAAAGGGTAAATTTTTTAGTGAAGAAAATGATTGTGCAATCCTGTATTTCATGTATATTCATGGTTATGGTAATTGGGATATAATTCAAAAAGCTTTGAGGCAATGTAAAATGTTTCAATTCGACTGGTTTATACAAAGTCGTAGACTTGATGAAATTCAGCGTCGTGGTGATAAAGTGGTACGATTCATTCAAAAAGAAGTAGAAAAATGGAATGCCAAGAAAGAAAAAGCGATTAAAGATTATAAAGAAGTCCAAGAACTTCTTGAAGGTGCATCACAGGAAGCTATGGAACAAAGTGACCTTGAAGATTTGCAACACCGTGTCACTGTTGCACGTAATGCTCTTGCTAACGCTGAGGAACGAAGTGAATTTTACGGTACAGAAATTATTATCCCCCAATATACCCCTGAACAAATGACTGAAAAACTCAACACTTGGAATAAATTAGAATCTGAAAGAATAGCAAAAACCTTAGCTGAGAAAAAAGAAGAAGAACCATTAGCAGTAACACCAAACTCACCTACATCAGCAGTACCAGAATCATCTAGTAGTCCCATCGCTGAGCAGGAATTAAAAATTGAGCCGTACGAAGGTCCTATTACTGCTTGTGTCACAATATCGACAGACAAGAAACACGTGCGAACTCTTAATGTTCAATCCGACCACAGTGATCTATCTATTGAATCTGCTATGAGACATATCAAGCGTGTGGGTGGAGTAGCTGCCATTGCTCCTCCTGCTGGCCAATCCAGCAAAGGTGTGAAGCGTAAGCTTGGTGAAGAGTCAGTTGCTGCCAGCAGCAGTATGGTGGTCAATCTGTAATTCTGTAAATAATAAAAAAATTGATTTGTTTAAAGTTGGTTTCAAACAGTTCAAGATCGGAGATTCAAGGAGTTGAATCTGGTACTATCACGTAATGTAGCTGCTAGTATTGGTCACCAGCAAATTCTTACTTCTTGGACTGCGTTATAGTGTCTCCCGAACTACGGTAATACTTCATGTCGGTGTTCTTCTCCCTTTTTTGCCCCTGATCCTGTGATTTATATATAATTTATAATTTCCATGAAAACTGTCGGGTTGACGGTGGTTTCCAGAAATTTGCGTAGCATTTTTTTCTAAAGTTCCAATTTCTTTATTTGGGGAGGAATAAAAGTGCGCATCTATCTTATCAAATATTTTTTGTCAAATACGTAAATTTGCAAGTTATAGTCGTAGAGTGTTGTCAAAACTGACGGTAAAGCCACATACGTTGTAGTAATATTAGTTATCGAGACTGATTAAATAGCAGCATGTCAGTAACCAAAGAACCGGTGATTTCTGTTGAGCTTGACTTTGAATTTGACAAATCCGAAGAGTTATGTCGCGCAATTGAGGATGCATATGAAGATGTGCATGGCGTCTTGGATATATGGAAAAAAGAGTTCCAAATGAATAAAATACTAAATGATAGTATGTATTTCAGTGATTTTCTATCAAGAAGAGAAGAGTTTTATCTGGAGATGAATCAACCAGCAGATCAGGAGCTAAATTTTGAAGCATTTTTTGATTGGTTGGATAGTAAGGACACAGCAATGACATCACTGCAACAAATGACTCAGGCAGATATTTCTGTTCAAAATAACATAGACACTAAAGTGAGCTTCTTTCACAAGAGACCAGATGCTGAAGATTTAGGTACTGCAGCAGCTCTATATAAAATTAAAGCTCCTGTATCACTCAATGTACCCTCCCGACACACTGCTACACCAAGTCGACTACTTCAACGTTTAGGTCAGCATAATAAAACACTTGCCTATGATTACGATGATATATTTGACAAATTTGGAGATGCTGCATGGGACGATATGACAGGTCATGATATGGAAAGTGAGGGATCAGAAGCAGACGTAGAGGAGTTGAGACAACAGCATTTAGCTCGTGTTCGTGCGGAAGAAGAGGAGGAAGTGAAAGAACATGGAGAAACAAATAATTCTGGTTTTAGTATAAAAAAGTCTATAACTGGTAGTTTCAAATACTTAGTAGGTGGCACTGCTGATATAGCAGCAAATGCGAACATAGAGGAAGAAGTGAATGAAGAAAAAGATAACTTCGCAGAAGAAGAGGGAGAATATGATGAAAATGCGTCATATTATGAGGATGACTCCAGCGATGTATATTATGAGCATGATGAAGAAGAAGATAGATAAAAATATGGCACAGAAGGAAAGGAACCATTGTCAAATGATATATTTGTTACAATAATATACAAAATGAAGAAATGAAATCCAAAGGATTCATTTAACGCTCACCGCGTAGAAACTACACTGCTCCAACACCTCCCTTCAAGTAGTTCAAAAATCTTATTTGATCTTCACTCCATATCACGAACACCTCGTCCATATCGTGCAATTCGTTACATGAAGACCCCCAGTAAATGCATGGGCATCTTTGACTCTTTTTCACTTTCATCCATACACCTCCTCGAATGATAGTCAAATACATCCATGGGTGGATAGGCAATGAATGCATACATCCAGTGAATATACCGTATATCGCTCCAATAAGAATCATGAGCTGTGCCACAATATCCGCATAATCGTACATAATAATCCCAAAAATTATATATGAGCCTAATGAAAATGATATTGCTGTCCAAAATGCAGCCATTTTTGCCTTATCATTACTTAATGCAGCACCAAATCGTTCACGAGTTTTTGGTTCCACTGCAAAGAAATAATATAGACTGAATAAAGCCTTAATGATCATACCTGGGCCAAATATTGCTCTGAATGCGAGAACACACCCGAGGGTTGGAGTAACCACACGCATGGCTTCAAAATCTAAAAATTGATCACGTAATATAATACTGAATAAACACCATGGAAAACATCCGATTATATATGCAAATGCCATTAGTATTGCGAAGATATCAGGAAATGTGGTAAACTCAGAAATATCGCTCAGCTTGACGACATGTGGCCCGATGAAGAGACTTGAAATATCTTCTTGCAAATCTAAGGTAATTTGTGGAACCCACTCTTGACGACACGGAACAACTTTCTTAACACAAAAATAGATTTCTTTTAAATCACAGAAACAAGCAATTAAGAATAAGCCAGCACTTGTCACAGCCATATTACCATCATATTTACCAAAAGCAACATATGGTTGATTAACAACATAATAGCTTGTTGTTGTCATTTTAGTCATTGCAGCTATAGCAAAAACTATGAATGTCCAATTACGAAAAAACATCGTCCATTTCCAGTTCACTTTGGTCTCGAATGGTACACGCAGCATGCCCACATTTGTCTTCTTAAAGTCATCCATATTATCATTTCCTTTATCTTTAGGTTTCTCTTCTGGTGGTGCCCCAAACAAAGAATCAAGTTGTGCATCTTCATCATCACTTTCCTGTTCTTTTTCTTCATCGACTGCTAGAGATTGACTACCTTTGAAATTCCTATTTTTCATACGTTCTTTTAAAAGTTTCTTTTCTTTCTTTATTTTAGCTTGTTGTTCTTTTCGTTCCGCCAATTTATCTTCTTCGGTTTTAATGACTTCACCAGAACCTTCATCATCTTGAAATACAGATCCTAATTCTGCAGCAAGACGAGCACTTGAATGTATATTTCCAACTAAAGATGCAATGTCTTTTTTTGGACGATACCGTTTGGGGATGTACTGCATAAATCGATCAATTTTTGTTAAATCTTCCCATTCATCTTGAAAGGGATATTTTTGATGAAGTAAATAATCAACAACACAAAGATAAGCCCATTTTATTATATTAATGAAGAAACATATCATAACATACAATTCAGCGCCACGAATGAAGTAATTTCGACCATTGTACCATTCATAGTATTTACCACATGAGTCCATTTCATCTAAAGTGAGACGTGTTTCACACCAATCTGTATCAAAGCAACATTGTGCTAATTGAATGACACTGCGGGCCTTATTTATATTAGTAACCATGAGGTCATATACGTACCAGTTCGTGGGTAAGAAGCGTAGTACACGCACGTTGTCAAGGGCCCAATGGTCTCTTGAAGCTTGGAAGGAACCATCTTGTCGAAATCTGAAACGTGTATGTGATGTAGCGGCATCAGATCCAGCTGGTATGGGAAATTTTACAGGAAAAAACTTTTCTTGACGATATTTCCATGCATCAAAGGAATCCATGATGACCCAATCATTTCCTCCGTTTGTGCTGTATTCTACTCGAATGACACCTTGATAAGATGATTTACAATTTGGATTGGATACATCGAATCCTATAGGTGCAATAAACAATTCTGCTTCCAACCAACCACCCGGTGACAAATCCAAATCCATAGTTTCAGCTTCACGACCATCTGATCCACTGAAAGTGAGTGCATTGTTTTCACCTAAATGCTCTGCAACACCACAGTATGGCGTTGAAAAACCATTGACAACATTAAACCATGGCGCGCTTACCATAGGATTCACTGGAACATACAAGTCATCTGTACTTGCACCATCACTCCATGGATCTGTCACATCCGTTGGTGGCGACCAATGCTCGAAGGTGTCTTCAAATATATACAACCCTTCTTGGAACATGTCTGTACACATGTCATACCCTAAATGACCATCAGTAGAATCGTACATTTGCTGGTCATATATGCATGCTTTTGATATAAGCTTTGATCTACTATCAAGATTGCAATTTTTCCAACTAGATAACGGAGGGAGAGCTTCAGTACCCATAGCAACACTCCAGTCCATATCTAAACACTTATCAACTGTGCAATCTTTCCAAAAACCATAACATTTATAGCCTGACATCAATGTTTTAACTTGTGATTCATTTTGCATTAATGTCAATATTCCGGCAATAACACCTGCAATGATAAAAATTGTCGTGAGCCACGACAACACAATAGAGGTAACAGATCCTCGCCATTGTGCGCTTAATTTGGGTTTATTACCCGTAGGTGCTTCACACCCACGACATTGTGGTAACTTATAATAACACTCATCACAATAATAAGCTCCGCAACATCGCCGTTTTGTACCAGGTTCCAAACAGCATCGACATTCTTCATGTTCAGAAAAACTTTGCACTGCAAATGTTGCACCAGTTAATTTTTCTTGCCTTGTAGATGTACCACAATACGGACATAATTGATTCTTTGTGTAGCAGTGATCACAGTATAATTGATTACAACATTTACGTTTTGTTGCTCCTGACTCAAAGCATAATAAACATATACGCTTATTCTCTATCTTATCAGCATCGGGTGGATTGAAAAATTCACCAATTGTTCTTTTCTTCAAACGAAACCAATCTGCAGTATCATGTAAACATTCTACTAAATCAAATGGTTCATCTCCCATTTTGGATCAAGGTTTTTACACAATTAGAAGTTGCAAAGTCTGTGAACTCTTTCGTAAATATTCGAGGCTACGATATAATTAGCTTAGATGATCAAATGCATTGTTCAAATAAAATAGTGCTATTGCGTTTTGGGATTACCCGGTATATGACTGTGATACTCCCCGTGTTTCTTCAAACCAAACTGTGTAGTCGGTTCAGGATGACGACGTCTGTGGAGTTTGGCCCCTGAAAAGTTAAATATCTTCTCGTGAACGACTAGCTCGTCAATTAAAATAAACACCATGCCATCATCTTCTTCATCTTCTCAAAGAGCAGTTGGAGATGTTTCAGCATTTGTCTATTCATCTTGTGAGCAGTCCAAAAAAGTTTTAAAGGATTTGGCTTCAAAAATCACATCTGATGTTGATTTATTAGAAGGTATTGATATAAAAGAATTACAAAATAATGTGTTGGAGAAAGCAATACGAGTGGCGGAAGTGGAGCAATTCACGAATCTTATGACGAATCACATCAGACAAAGTATTCATGAATCTCGTGCTCTGGAACAGGAGCGTCGTAGATTGTCCGAACAAGAAAATGGTAATAATACCAATGATTTACAAGAAAACAGACCTAATACTAAAAGAAAATTGACCGAAATTGTTGAAGAAACGAAGAAAAATCTTTCACAATTGAATCACAAGTCGACTGTTTTCTATAAAAATGTTGAAAGAGAACTTCAAATAGAAGATGAAGATGATGAAGTCATGCTTCAACAAACAGGATTCCAGGACCAAGACTTGACATGTCCATATTCTCGAATTGTATTCGATAAACCAATGTCCAACAATCATCCTAACTATCCTTGTAAGCATCACGTAAATGAAAACAGTCTTAAAGCGATGGTGAAAAATACCAACAAATGTCCCGTATCAGGTTGCTCTGGTCAATGGTTCATTAAGTATACCAATTATGATACGAGCTTTCATAGAAAGATGCAACGTCACCAAGCTACCAAAAAGGCAGAAAAGAATACTGGCAGCGTCGTGGATATTGATGATGAAGAGGGTTACACTGCCGTTTAAGAGCGACTAAAGAAGAGTTGGACTAGTATACATATATATATTGAAAATATCTGAACAAATTACATTTTACATACAAATTCAATTATCATATTCAGTCCTACATAATTAATTCGAAGATTTCCCTCTGTTTTTGGCTAATGCAGCAGTTGCTTTAGCCAGCTCCTTCACAGCTTTCACTTTATATGCTTGGAAATCTCCATCAAATGTTTTAATACTTTGATCTTTTACTTGCCAAATTTCTGAGCATACAGATGTTATAAAATGTTGATCATGTGAAATGATCAAAACACCGCCAGTGAACTTCTTCAGGGCATCCGCCAAAGCATTGATGGCTCCCATGTCCAAGTGATTCGTAGGCTCATCAAGTATGACAATATGAGGTTTAGACCAAGTTAATACAGCAAATGCTACACGACTTTTTTGTCCACCAGAAACAAATTTTAATGGTTTTAACGCATCATTTCCTTGAATTTCATATCTACCTAAGTGGGATCGAAGTTCTTGCTCGTGCACGAGAGGCCATTTCTTTTTCATGTTATCTAGAGCAGATAAAGTTAAATCAAAACTATCTAAATGATGTTGTGTAAATATACCAATACGTAGAGAAGGATTCACTCGAACGACACCTTCCCATGGCGTATGCTTATCCTGAATCAAATTGAGCAAGGTTGATTTACCTGCACCGTTCGGTCCAACAAGAGCAACACGAGATTGCTGATCCAGATTTAAATGTACGTCTTTAAATAATGGTTTGTCCTTGAAGCCAAATGTAACACCTTCTATTTGTACAATAGGGCGACCTAATTGTCCAGCATCAATAAATGAAAAACTGAATTCTGCCTCCTCAACAACGGCTTCAACTACAGTTTCGCGCTCGATTGCTTTAATACGCGACTGCACGAGAGCTGCACGATTTGCATTAAAGCGAAATTTATCAACAAATTCTTGCATATGAGCAATTTTAGCTTTTTGTGCTTCGTGTTCACGTTGTTGTCTAAGAAGGTGTTCTTTATATGTACCTTCATAGATATCGTAATTTCCGCGATAATAGGTTAATTTTTTATCCGCGAAACGAATAATATCATTACAAACTTCATTCAAAAACGCACGATCGTGACTTACCAATAATATCGTGTGTGGATATGATTGTAAATAGTTTTCAAGCCACAATACAGCTTCTAAATCTAAATGATTAGTAGGTTCATCAAGCATCAACAAATCGGGTTGAATAAACAATGCTCCTGCCAGCGCTACCCGCATACGCCAACCACCAGATAGACTATCTGTAGATGATGCTTGCATTTCTTCTGTAAAACGTAAACCATATAAAATTTCTGCAGCACGTGATTCTGCACTAGCAACTCCTATTTGCTCCATACGATCATACACAGCATTGAGGGCTTGGACAAGTTCTTCCATATCTTCGGTGCTTGATGTTTCGCTGTCAGCAACACTCTTTTGCTTTGCTAACAATGCTTGTTCTTTATTTAAAAGATCAGAACGTTCAACATCTGATTCAACGACTACTTGCAGTACACTTTTGGCACTCGAACTGACTTCCTGCTTCACGTGCAATACCCGATGATGCTTCGGGAAGCCTTCGATGTCGAAAGTAGCCATGTGTTTTAATAGGGTGGTTTTTCCGATACCATTACGACCAACGAGACCATATCGACGACCATGAGCTAATCGTAAATCTGCACCATCTAATAAAACATGACCACCATATGTTATTGTAAAATTTGATACTTGAATATCTTTCTCCCTGTTTTTCCCACTCAAATCTGGTAGTGTCATAGTACTGATACGAGTCGGATCATTGTCGTCGTCACCGAAGAATTTAGCCGTTTCTTTTTCCATTTCTTGCAAGAATTTCTTTTGTTCTTTAATTGCTTTACGTTCCATTTTTATATTACTTTCAAAATCAACATAATTACCTTCCTCATCAACAGGAATTTCTTGATTCTTTTTTGCACGAATACTGTCGAACCCCCACATTGTAGAATCCAAAGTATCTTGTTCTTCTTGAGATAACAAATTATCACCCAACCGACTACCTTTATCTAATAATTGCATTTTGTCCTCTTGCTGTTTCGTAGTCTTTGTAGCACTTTGCATACCAACTTGTCTTAAAGCTTCACAAACTTTTTTACATAGTGCATCAGCATCTTTTTCTGTATCAGCCAAACCATATGATTCTAAAAATGGAACTAATGTCTCTTGTAAAGCTTCTTCATCAACACCACCTGAACCTGATTCCATTATCATACCGCAAAAGTATTCACGAGTATCATCATCAATTTCACCAAGCTCTTGTGCAAGGACACGAAGTACATCAGCGGGTTCCATTATCAATTTCGCTAGATTTTTATAAAAAATAGGTCCTATTTATCTATGATTTACTTGCAAGAACCACCCCACAGTTGATGATGAGGGGCGACCCAAATGACGACGGCAACATTTGCAAGTGTTTTTGTTTACGTTATTTCTCCTCATTGAACGCAATAACTGATAAAAATGAGCAGCTCAAGTTCGAGTAGTTCATCTTCAAGCTCAAGTTCTGGGGCAGGTCTGCAGGCAATGTCTAGTTTTGGTAGTGTTAGCAGCTCTGTAGGTGATGACCAATCTACTGTCCAAATGAAGATGCAAAACATAATGGCAACTGTGAATTTGGGATGTCCAATCAATTTGGCTAAAGTTTCAGAAACAGCTAGAAATGCTGAGTATAATCCAAAACGTTTCCAGGCAGTAATTATGCGTATTCGTGAACCGCGTAGTACAGCATTAATTTTTGCTTCAGGTAAGATGATTATTACAGGTGCACGTAGTGAAGAAGATGCAATGAACGCAGGAAAGAAATACTCAGCTATTGTAAGAAAAGTTGGTTTTGAAGCAGCACAATTTGCTGAATTTAAAGTACAAAATATTACAGCAACATGTGATGTCGGATTTCCAATACGCATTGAAGGTTTATGTTACTCACATACTTCAAGTTCGACATATGAACCAGAATTATTTCCAGGTCTTGTTTATCGTATGAAGGATCCTAAAGTTGTTATGTTAATATTTGTATCCGGTAAAATTGTGCTAACTGGCGCTCGCAGCACTGAGGCTCTCACCTTGGCCTTCACCAAGATGTGGCCGACGCTACTGGAGTTCAGAAAAAAGAATATTGTTGTTGGTGTCAAACAAATACGAGCTTTACCATTGCCATCAAGTGGAAGCAGTAGTAGCTCTAGCTCAAGTAAAGGGTCGAAGAAGCGTAAAGGGCAATCAGCTGATCCAGATGAAGCTCCACCGAAGAAAGGGCGAGGCAAGTAAATTACTTCCTCAATCTTGCTGAAATCTTCTGTATTGAATAAACATTATAATCAAATCGATTCGCGTTATTGTTTTTATGTACAAAATTACAAGAAATAAAGTGTAAAATTATATTGATTACTTAGTAACTGATCTCATCAGGTGCACGACGGTGCGGTCGGTCGTTTGCCCCGACGCCGCGTCTGTTACTACTGATTCTACTCGCATTTCCACTTTATCTCCCATGTATCCATTGGATACACTGATGCTTCTTGTACTAGTGATAATTAATTTTCCATTCATTTTTTTCTTTTTGATAATGAGCGCACCGTCACGCCAAACTGCATTTTCACCTATGCGATATCGATTATTCACACTTGGACCGGATCCAGTCTTTTCGACGAGTGTCACAGTCAATGTATCTAATGAAATAGAAATCTTATTGGAAATTTTTGTAGATTCTTCGTCATTACTTTCCCAATTTCCTTCTAAAAGCTTTCTAAGTTTCGCAGAATCCTGAATATTTTGTTTTGGAGGAGAGTCCTTACGTACTGCAGTCGAAGATTTCTTGCTATCATTCCATGCTTGTACCTCGTCAGGGGATAATCTATTGAATGTTTGAATTGCTTCTACGCCAGGATTTCCCGTATTTTGTAAATCACGATAAACATTTTTCATAATTAGTTCTTGTTCGTTACTTCCAGGTTTCGTTGTCAAACGAAGTTCTATGATATTTTCACAAGATTTGTCGCGTCGTGTCTGACAAATGCGTAAAATACCTTGACCTTGATTGCGATTACTTAGAAATGTAGCAGTTTCAATATATCTATGACCTAGTATAGTAATTTCAGCGGGTGATACTTTACGAGAAGGAGAATTTACGTTGACTTCATATGATGTTTCTGTTGTACGATTCGCAGCAGCACCATCACTCATGTCATCACTCCCATCACTTGCAGTACGATCGCGGTTACCACCTTCTACAGAAGCAGTTTCAGTAATATGAACACACTGTAAATCCTTGGTCATCTTAATGGATAGTGTCATTTTATTTGCTAAAGCACTACGACGTTGTTTGTGAGATAATCCTAAAGAAAATAAAATAGCATCATAATTATCATTACCTGTACGCAGCCAAGTTCCTCCGAAGTCAATACTGTTTGCAGAGACAATTTCCTCCCCAATATAAGAAGCAGAACGAACTCTACCCGCAGATACTGAAGGCGATGGTGGTAGCTGAGAATCAGTTGAGTTCACATCAGTCACGAGCGTGGCCTCAACTATGGGCAGGGTTTCTTCGGATGGGGTCGAGCTATCATTGGCTGGTTCTTCAGTAGATGACTCGCCATTTTCTGCTTCTTGCACCGATGGTCCTAATGCAGCTACTTTTGCATCCATTTCTTCTTGATATGGACTAGGTCCAATCTTCTCGAAGTATGAAGTAGCTGTAATATTCTTCTCTGGTTTCGCATAGTGATTAAATAACGCCACGACGCGCATGTGTGTGGGATCATCCAGATGCCTATGAACTACAAGCTCGTAATCTTCTTTGGGTTGGACTTTTTTAACTACAAGCAAAATATTTTTATCCCAAGAGCAGCAATCTTTAAATTTTGTATCACTGATTATAGTATCATCCACAGTGACCCCATCGATTGTGTACGTAAAATCAGTGTTCACTGGCCCACCCTTCTCCATCAATCTAAAGTATCTACCACCTTCATCCATTGTCATTGTGTGCTCTAAAGCAATACTAGAAGCCAAACGACCTTTCATCCATGATGCCCCCTGTGCCATGAGAAATTTATCGTAATCTACGGTTTTCGTTCTTTTCCACAATCCAGAGAAATTAGCACGAGGTGGCAAGCTTCCCACCGCAGCATCTTCTGATATATTTTCTAAGACAGAAGTTTCACCAATATTGTTATTTTCTTGCTCATTAATAGTGACAGATTTTCTACGTTTTTTACCTGTTCCCTCATCATCAGGCATTACAGTATTACTTGGCACACGATCCCAGCTATCGTCCGTGTACATGCGACGTCCATCACGACCGTCTTTACGACGACCATGAGTATCAAATACAAGTGGATAGAGAATCCAAAGCGGAATTAAAATTCTCAACAATCTTTCAAACTTTTTCGGTGCCTGTTCAGGTAATACTCCTGTTAGTATGACCCCAAGAAGTGGTGGTAAAGGCAATTTGACAACAAACACATAAGTGTAAGCACAAAGTATATATAGAATCCACATGATGATCGTGGGCATCATCCATGGTAGTCGAACTTTTATTGCAGTAAGAGTATTTAATGCTCCAGGAATATCTAATAGACCCCTTTTATTAATTTCTTCATTTAATCGCTTCTGTAAACTTTGAACTTGACGTTGATGCTCAGCAATCTTTACCCGCTCCAGCGCGGCAGATCGCATCTCAGCAACTTCCAAAGTTACGTTGGAGTCGATTGGTTTGAAAAATGCAACTGTCATTGCACTTAGACGATCTCGAACAAGTTTATCACCTAAGACTGTCATTGATGCCAATGAATCCATGTTTTGAATAGTACGAACTACATCTCTGTCAATAGTAGTTTGAAGGACAGACCGCAACAAAACTAGAGTATTTTGCCCTTGACTCATAGCCGGTAATTGGGTTTTAGAAGAGCTTTGACGGCCAATATCAACAGCATCCTTTAATAATTCATCATCTTGTAATACTCGAAATTTCGCTGCGTTCCTTTGACGAATCTGTTCGCTCATTTGTTGTGCTGTCTGAGCTTTATTCTTAGAGCACTCTGAATCAAGGACAATACATGCATCGAAATTATTAAATAATTCCAACATTTTAAGGTCAGTTGCACCAATAATAATGGACGAGTTACGAATGGTACGTGCTGTACTATTGTTGACGGGTGTCCCATCTTTTATCTTAGCATCATAATCGCGACGCTCCTGCTGTTTACGTTGCGACATTTTGCGCAAAGAAGGTACATCCTTGTCGTTAGATTGCATAAAAGGGCGACAATCGCCATTATATCCCAATGGGCACAGCATAGATGCCAATGCAAGCGTTACCTCAGAAGAGTGAGCGGGATTATTACTTAGAACTAGAATATCTTTTCCAGTGGCTACTAACTCCCAGAGCTCCCAGATGTGGTTTAACAAACCTGATGGAGCGAATTTCACAACTAAATTAACGGCATTGGCAGCAGCAGCAAGTGATAAGTTCTCACCATATGTAGGTTTTATGTCAGGTGGAAGCTTATATTGTAAAGTTTCTCCCAAAAAGGGACATGACATCGTGGTTCCTGGTTCTGGCTTCGGGAATGCCTGCAGTTCCTTATGCCCTATCGTGAGGACTTTCATAATCATCACTAAAAAATCTGCGTGCAATTGTCCATTATTGACTACAGGACGTATACTTTGAGTTTGTGTTTTTGAAGAAGAATCAGACATTATCTGTTCTTTCTTGCCACTTGGTACACTAGTAAGAGACATCGGAGTCTTGGACTCCTCTTTCTTGTCCATAGCCATGTTTGACCAGCTAAAGGCTTCGTCTAACTTAAAAAGCGTATAAAAAGCTAGCAAGGGAAAAGGCCATCTAGATACTAATACTAAAGCATGCTTTACACTGGTTCGAGAGCTAGAGTATCCGTTGTGAACCTCATGTACAGTCTCTCTTAAAGCAACATAGCAATTAAAAAATAAAGTTGCACTTGTGATATCACCTTGAGATTGCTCTGTATCTGTCTCATCAATTGACGACAGCACTGCATTTGGTGCTAAAAGACCACCAACACTACGATCACGAGTTCGGAACATGAAATTTACATCGCTATTTTCAGTAGCAGCATCTTCCATACCATGACCAGAGTCTACATTTTTCTTTCTGTCTGGCACGGCCGTCTCAGCGATATCTTGCAGCATATGTGATGGCAGCACTCCCTCGGGATAACAGGTACATGCTCGTTCTTCTTTATAATTTTTTGCACTTGATTCAGTTCTACCTTCCTCCGTGAGCTCAACACGAACATAAACCATTGCTTCGACCCAATTAGGGTACTTAAAAACATTATCAAACACTCCTCCATCATGATCGTCTACCAAACTACTCATTTTAATAGGAGTATCGCGATTCGTAGATTTTGAAAGGATACTATTTTTTTTATCTTTACCAGATGTACGTAAAGGAGAAGATACCAAATGATCAGCCATAAACGATGCACGAGCAAAAGAGTGTGTTGAAGACATTGTATTCCGATCAGCTGATGCATCAATACTACATCTTGAAACATCATCATCCACGTTATCACTTCCTCCATGATAACCAGGACGAGTATGCTCAGCTATGGCATCACGATAACAATCTGAACAACATCGCTTGAGAGTACCATGGACAACAATTTGACGCGAACTACAATCACTGCAAAATACATCACCACATTCTCGACAATGATGCTTACGATTACGCAAACCAAAACTGACATTGCAACTTGCACATGCACTCACATCTGCATCATTCTTCCAAACTTTATCTGGATGGAACCTTGAGAACTCATTCTTATCTGTCTCCAAGCTCTTGGGTTTACTGAAGAATGAAGCACTGTTGCCATGCAACGACTTGATAGAATCAACCATCGCTGACAAAGAGTATGCAATATCTAGGGAAGTGAGCCCCAAAGGAAATGTATTGATGCCGTCTCGGCGAAACCGGCGGTTATTATTGGGGGCCGGAGACCCAGATAATTGATGAGATACAATTTACTTGCTGCCATTTTATTCTAGTATATAAGTGATTTTGAAGTCTCGAAAATACAATATTTTTAATATTTTAAACAATGTAAACAAGAGAAAAGATTGTCAAGCACAATCGGACTGAAGACTCTGCTTCTTATTGTCTGCGTCTTGCTGGTTTCTCATTGTAGTTGACCCATCTGCCTGCTTTATGCGCATTTCAACAGCAGAAACAGCTAATGAAGTGATTTGGTTTTTGCGTTTGTGTGTCTGCGTCACGCCA
>JACKZZ010004530.1_pt1 | contig 22776 bp, 18 predicted proteins | sample 8027871 | NCBI WGS metagenome assembly JACKZZ01 (sample SAMN15724774, study PRJNA655200) | protist metagenome | isolation source: fluorescence activated cell sorting (FACS) single amplified genomes of... | place: USA: West Boothbay Harbor, Gulf of Maine | collected 2000-07-19 | reverse complement strand
GACTTAGTAAATGAAATAAGATCATTAAAAGAACTTTATATTAAATCTTTTGGTGTAAAAATCTTTAAGAAATATAGTGAAGATATTGATAATTCTATAAGAATGATTGACATGAGTTTTGATAAATTAAAGGGTAAGTTTGAAATTTTAGATAGTCTAATGCTTTTTATTAATAAATATAATAATAATGAATTTGAAAATTTATTAAATGATACAACTAAAATTAAAATTAATTATTCAAAAGATGTATACAAAAATCCGAATGTTATTGATTTTGATAGTTCTTTATTTATAACATCAGATGATATCGATATAGATAGTGAAAATTCTAGTAATATGAATTTAACATATCATTTAAGTAATAAAGAAAAGTTTATAGATGAATATAGTAATTAATTTCGTTATTAATAATAATTTAATTTATAATTTATTATTAATGACTTATGTTTTAGGAATTGATTTAGGAACAACTAATAGTGTTGCTAGTATATGGGATGGTAATAAATATATAATTATTAAAAATAACAAATCTAATATTTTTCCAAGTGTTATTGAATTTACTCAAAAAGGTAAAATATTATGTAATAATGAATTTAATATTAATAATTCAATTAGAAATATTAAAAGATTTATAGGTCAAAATTTTGAAGATGTTAATATTTGTAGTTTTTTAGCTGACTTAAATTTTAATTACGATATTATTGAAAGTAAAATTAAAATTTATAACAAATATGAAAAAAAATTTTATACATTAGAAGAATTGAATTCACTAATTTTAAAGTTTATTGTTTCTAAAGCTAATAAACAACTAAATACAGAAATTAAAGATATTGTTGTTACAATACCTGCACATTTTAATCAAATTCAAAGAGATTCTATTCTATTATCAACTAAATTAGCAAATCTTAATTGCTTGAGAATTATAAATGAACCAACATCTGCATCTTTAGCTTATGGACTTAACTTTCATGACGATTTAAATATTATGATATTTGATTTAGGTGGAGGTACATTTGATTTATCAATTTTGAATATAGATGAAGGAATTTATGAAGTTATTGGTACTCAAGGAGATAACTTATTAGGAGGTGAAGATTTTACTAAAATAATTATGAATGATGTAATTTCTTATTTTAAAAATAATAATTCAGATTTGAAAGATGAAATAATTGAAAGTCAAAAAGTTAAATTAAAAGATTTATGTGATCAATTTAAATGTAATAAAATAAATGAAATATTTATCAAAGATTTTTATAAAGATGATAATAAATCAATCGATTTAAAATATAATAAATCTAGAAATGAAATTTCTAATTTATTTAATCCTTTATTCGAAAGAATAACTGAACATTTAGGAATTTTACTTGCATCTGCTAATATGCAAACTTCGGAAATTGATTATATTGTATTAGTTGGAGGTTCTACTAAATTAATTGAAATTAAAAGTTTTATCAATCTATATTTTAGTAAAGAGCCAATATGTAACATTGATCCTGAACTAGTAGTTTCTATAGGAGCAGCTATTCAAGGATTTATAATAAGTAATCCAGAAAATAATTTTTCTCAAAATATTGCATTAGTAGATGTTTTACCATTATCAGTAGGAATTGAGTCAGATAATGGATTAATGTCAAAGATTATAAAGAAAAATAGTAAATTACCAATAAAACATAATAAATTATTTACAAATGAAGAAGATAATCAAGACGAAGTAGAAATTAATATTTATCAAGGTGAAAGAAGTTTAGTAAAAGATAATGTATTAATTGGCAAATTTAAATTGACTAATCTACAAAATAAAGCAAGAGGACGTAATTTAATAAATATCGAGATTAAGGTTGATAATAATTGTATGATAGAAGTAACTGCATATGAAAAAAATACAAAAAATACAAGTAATATTGTAATAAAAAAAGAAGAATTTTTATATGATGATCAAAAAATACAACAAATGATATTAGATGCAGATAAATATGATGAAATAGATACATTAAAATATAAATTCTATAAAAATTTCAATAAGTTAAATAAAGATCTTAAAAATTTAGAATATAATTCTGATAATCAGCATATAAATCTAAACGAAGAAGATAAATATAATTTAATAAAACATATTGATCAATTAAAACTAAAGATAAATGAAATAGTTCCATTTTTAAAATGTCATGATTTAACTAATGAGGACTATACAGATCTTATTCAAAAGGTTAAAAAATTACTTAAAATAAATAGCAAAAAATATCCTATGTTAATTGAATATTATGATAATGAAAAAAATAAGGATTTAATTGAAGAAAATGTAGATAATTTAGATATTAATAATCAAAATAAAGAATTGAATAATAACTTAAATCAAATTATAAATAATAATATTACCAATATAAATAATTTAAATAATATTAGTAAATATACAAAGAAAAATGTAAATTCTTACATGCATAATTTAACCTTTAAATTAGAGTCCATAACATTAGATGAACAATTATTTGATAATTACATCTTTGATATTACAAAAAATGTAAATATTATGATGAATAATGATATTGATTTAATTAATAATTATGGTAATTTAAATACTATAAATAATTTACTAAAAAATAATAATATTTCATATGATTTATCTAACTTCTATAATTTAAATTCATTAGAAATTTTTGATCTTTTGTTTGATATATGTCAACAATTCAATTTACAAATTAATTAAAATTAAAGTTATAATTACTTTTAATTAATTTAGACATACATTGGTACTTCTTTTCTTTCTTCATCAGTTCTTAACATATGTAAGAATATGAAGAAAGCAAGTGTACAAACTAATGCATTTTCAATATCAGAAGTTGCAGTGTATGCAATTGCACTTACAAAGACAAATCTAAATATTGGGCTATTAACAGCATTACTTAAAGCTGCTGGTGTTTGTGCTACACCCATGCCTCCAAAACAACCTTGGAAAATGACAATTAATGTGAAAAGTGTAGCTCTACTTGCGTATTTATCAAATAAATTATTTGGGATAAGTTCCCATTGTTCAACTCTAGATAGAATATCCATATACTATATTAATATTATTTTTTAGCAGAAATTCTATATATTTTATTTAATTTTTTTCTCCTTTTTTAACTTTCTTTAATTCATTTTTAAATTTTTTTGTTACTTCAACGCCGTCTTTTGTAGTATAAGAAATTGGTTTTTTTAATGTAACTCTTTTTCCAACATACTCATGTTGTTTATTTTTGCTTCCTTTTGTTGATTCAATTAAAGTAAAGTTAATTTTACCACCTACAGATTTACCATCTTTTTTCTTTTTTCTAATTAATTCAGATAAGGCTTTGTTAGCTGCTTGATAAGGAGAATCACCTACATATCTACCGTATGCTTTTTCTTCTCCGATTTTAACTTTAAATGATCTTGATCTTTTGTCTTCAGACATTTATTATATAGTTGATTTATATATATTTTTTTTAATTTAAACTCAATTCCTATTTAAAAAATAACTAACTATAATATATTATGAATAATAATTTTGAAATAAAAAATAAGTTTATAATTTTTAATGTTCAAAGAAATTACAAGTTTTTATCTGAATTTCTTACATCATTACAAAAACATTTAAATTATTGCTATGACACAAATATTATTTCACTTTACGATAGAAATATAATGATTGGTAAAATTTATGAATTAGTTAAAGAATTAAATTCTGAATATAATAATTTTATTATAAATAATATTGACGATAATAGAATTTTATTAGATAAATATTTAAATTTTGAAATTAAAAGTGATACTGAAGATGTATTTCTTAATACAAGAATTTATTTAAAAAATTTATATAATCTGAAATATGACAAAAATATAAATAATATATTATATCCATTAGATTTTAAGAGACAGAAAATAATTGATCTTGCACAAAAGTATGGTGCAGCAAATATAAATAATATTTTAGAAATAATACTAAAATTAGAACTAAATCAAATTTATGATGATCACACAATAATATTTTTAAATTTTTTAAATAATACTTTTTTACCATTAAATTTTAATTTAGAAAATAACGAATTTAAAAAAACTGAATATGAAAAAATTGATGTAGATATTTCAGATATATCTATAATTGAAGATGAGGATGATAATGAGGAAGACTCATTTAATAAATATTTAGAAAATATAAATATTTATGTCAAACAATCTAATATTGATGAACTATTAAAAAAAATTGTATGTATACAATTAAAATTTTTTAATAAAACAGTTGTTATTGAAGGTGTGTTCAATCAAGATTCTATAAATTTATACATTAAAACATGTCAAATTTCAAATAAATTCTTATATTATAAAAAAAAGAACTTAGAAAAAAAATTAGTTAAATGTAGAGCAACAAAAAAATTCTCCAAAACTTTTTTTAAAACATTAACAATACATGAATTATTATCATATCATGATAGTGATTTTATCTTATTCATTGATAATAATTATGATAAATACATTGATCTTATTGGTAAATCATTTATGAATATAATGAAAGATTTTATAAAAAAAAATAACACAATTACTGACATGTATACAACAATTAGATTATTACTATTAGGAAATGAAGAAAATATAAATGTTGCGGGGTTATTATTTGAAATTACAAAAGATAAAAAAATAAATTCAAATTTAATATACGATCTAATTTATAAAAATTTAAATTATGTATGTCAAATTAAATTAAAGAAAACAATTGCAAGTATGAAAGATGAATTAAAGAAAATTCAAAGTATGTCGATGGATGATATTGATTATAAAAAACAGATTTTATCTTTAAAAAATATGCCATTAAGTGTTAAAGGTTTAGCACTAGAAAAAGTAGAAGAAATGAAATCTTCAAATAATGAATATTATAAACAATTACAATATGTTAAAACACTTCTGAAGTTCCCATGGTCTTCCCCAAATGATGATGTTATATTTCATGAATTAAATAAAGATGTTCCCAGAAGAAAAAATTATATTTCTAATATCCAAAATGATTTAGTAAATTTAACATATGGACATTCTGAAGCTAAAAAATCTTTATTACAAATAATCGGTAAATGGATAACAAATCCAATTAGTGGAGGAAGTGTAATATCATTAGTTGGTCCACCCGGTGTTGGTAAAACATTATTAGCTAAAAGTATTGGAGAAGCATTAAAAATACCATTTGCTCAAATAACTTTAGGAGGGCAAAATGATGGTGAACTATTACATGGTCATGGATATACTTATTCTGGTTCACAACCTGGTATGATAGTTAAAAAAATGATTGAAACAGGAAAAAGTAGATGTATATTATATTTTGATGAGCTAGATAAAGCATGTTCAAAACATGGCTCAAATGAGATATCAAGTATATTAATTCATTTAACAGATCCAAATATGAATAATTCATTTCAAGATAGATTTTTTCAAGGAATTGATTTTCCATTAGATAAAGTAATTATGATATTCTCATACAATGACTCTTCTTTAATAGATCCAATTTTATTGGATAGATTCAAAGAAATAGATATAAAACCATATTCTGTCAATGATAAGTTAAAAATATTCAAAGATTTTATGTTCAAAGAAGTATCAAATGGTATAGGATTAACTGATGTAAACTTTAATATTAAAGATGATGTTATAAAATATTTAATAGATAAATATACATTTGAAGCCGGAGTTAGAAATCTTAAAAGAAAATTAGAATACATATTACTTAACTTAAATGTAGATAGATTATATCAAAGAAATTTATTTAAGGAAAATGCTAATGAAATAGAAATTACAATTGATTTGATTGAAGAAATTTTAGAAAAACCTAAAATGGAAATACAAAAAATACACAAAGAGCCTACTATTGGTGTAATAAATGGATTATATGCTACTACAAATGGTGGTGGGGGAATAGTACCAATACAAATATTTTGTAATTTCTTTAATAACGATTCACCATTTTCATTAAGATTAACCGGTTCTCAAGGTGATGTAATGAAAGAAAGTGTTCAATGTTCATTAACATGTGCTATAGATTATATAAATAATAATAAAGAGAAATTTGGTATAAAAAATATGAAAGATTATATTGAAGATAAATGGAAATCTGGCTTTCATATTCATGCTCCAAATGGAGCAACACCTAAAGATGGACCTTCCGCTGGTTGTGCATTTACAACTGCATTCATATCTAGAATTTTAGAGAAACCAATTGATAATAAAGTTGCAATGACTGGCGAAATTGATTTATTAGGAAATGTTACAAAAATTGGAGGATTAGAATATAAAGTTAATGGTGCTAAAAAAGCTGGTGTTACAAAAATATTAATATCAGAAGAGAACAAAGGTGATTATGAAAAAATTAAGAAAGATGATCCTAAATTATTTGAAAATATGACAATAATAATTGTTAAAAATATATCAGATATTGTACCTCATGCAATATTATTAAATTAAATTTATATTAAAATTAAATTATCTTTTATTTTAATAGAATGAAAAAAAAACACTATTGGTAATATACCTGATATTTTACATAATATTGATATTTATGTTTATGATGAAAATGTAAGAAAGTACAATAGATTTTTGAAATATAATTATTTATTTCAAAATATTCAAAGTTATTTTTTGAATTATTATTAAATTGAATTTATTTTTAAATAAAAAAATCTTTTATTTAAATAGAATGAATAGTTATAAATATATAAAAACTATAGGAACCGGATCTTATGGTAATATACTTTTGGTAAAAAAAGATAATAATTATTATGCAATGAAAGAATTAAATTTAGAAGATATGAAAAATGATAAAGAAAAACAAATGTTAATAAATGAAATAGTTATAGGATTTTATCATAATTTTAAATATATTAATAAATATGATAAAATTTTATTTAAAAATAATAAAATTTATTTAAGAATGAAATATTTTAAAGATGGTACATTAAAAGATTATTTAAAAAAAAAACATCCTACATTAGATGATAAAAATAGAATTATTAGAGAAATTTTATTAGCTATTCAATATCTTCATTATAATAAAGTTATTCATAGAGATATTAAAAGTGAAAATATTTTAATGGATAACGGTCATATATATTTAGCAGATTTTGGTACTTGTTGTATATTAGATGAATTTGAATATTTTGGTAAAACAGCTATAGGAACTCCTTATTATATTAGTCCTGAAATTATAGAAGGAAAACAATATACATATCAAACAGATATTTATTCTTTAGGATGTTTATTTTGTGAAATATATAAAAATAAATTACCATATAATGGTGTGAATTTAGCAAACTTGTATTATAATGTAATGAATTCGAATAAAGTCGTTTCTTTAAATAATTCAAAATTAGATAATTTAATAAAAAGTATGATATCAAAAAATTGTATTCATAGACCCCTTATACAAATTGTTATTACTAATTTTTGTGAAATATATAAACCTGAAACACCAATGATTTTATTCAAAAAAGATAAAATATTTTCTTCAAAAATTCAAAAAAAATATAATATTCCTAAAAATTGGGAATCATTTGTATTGTCATTTAATAACAATGAAAAAAATTCTATATATTAAATATATTTATCTATTAAATTACTTTTTGATGGTTTCTCTTTAATAAATGTATCGATTGATAATGCATCGTCATCATCAACATCATTAATATCTTCTTCTTCTTCCTCTTCTTCCTCTTCTTCTTCTTCCTCTTCTTCTTCCTCTTCTATTGTTTGAGCAACAATATTATCTGTTTCTGAATCTTCTGTAGTTATTAGTGGTTTTTTAGCTAATTTTAATATTTTTTCAGTAGCTTCATTACTGATCAAAACTTTTCTATAAGGAAAAATCTTTCTAAAGGTTTTAATTATCGTAACTTGTGATATTTTAAAAGTCTCTGAAATCTTCTTTTTACTTAAATTCATATTTAAAATATTAGCCATTAACATAACACTACCAGCGGCTAAAGATGCTGGTTGATGATCAGTTGCTATATCTAATCTTTTTACATTTATTGCAATTTTCTTCGCAATTTCTATTTGAAATGCTTCTAATTTTAACATATTAATATATTCTTTTCTATCAATATATTCATCTGATTGTGTAGATTTAATATTTTTAACAATACTTTCTTTTGTCATAATATCTCTAAATTTTCTATTACCTTTTGTAACTTGCTTTTCTGTAATACCAAAAATTATAGCAATTTCTTTGGGTGTTCGTGGTCTACCTTGTAGATTGGCACCATTATAAACACAAGCTGCGATAATACTTTTTCTATTTAAACCTCTAATAATTAAATTCTTCTTCTTATTATCCTTTGTAATTGTTTTTATTTTTGATAATTGATTAAATAAGTTTTTTGCATTGTCTATAATTGGTTGACTTACATTATGCTTATTACATTTAGTTTCTATATATTTTAAGACCTCATACCTACTCCTTTCCTTATAAGGCATCTGACTCCATTTCTCTAGTATTGAAATTCTACTGAATCTTCCATTTGATACTTTTGTACCTAATGATGATTGGGGAAAGAAAAAATTTGTTGGACAACCACATCTACTATTGTTATCATTTGAACTATTTATACTATTCCAATCAGGTGATCTGTCTAATATATCTCTGATTTTTAATCCACATTCAGAACATACAATTATACCATCACTTTTGTCTGTATATAAATTTGATGAATTACAACTTGGACATGATTCAATAACATCTGATCTCTCTTCTTCTTCGTCATTTATTTCCAATGAATCTATCAAGTTCCATATATCATCACTATTTATATCTAAATTATTTATATCGTTTAGTAACTCCATTTAAGCATTATAAGTAACAAATATATCTTTAAGTATTTTTATTTCAATTTAATTATACTGTAATAATTAAAATTGAAAGTAAATTTATTAAAAAAAAACCATTTAAACTTTTTTTTAAAACCACTTTGAAAATTAAAAGTTTTATAACATTATATGAAAACATTAGTAGAATATGTATGGATAGGAGGTAATAATAACCTAAGAGGAAAAACAAAAGTTATGGATGGAGAAGTAAATTCTGTTGCTGACTTATCTGAATGGAATTATGACGGTAGCTCAACTAATCAAGCTGCTGGTGAAGATTCAGAAGTAATTATTAAACCATGTGCGTTATTTAATGATCCGTTCAGACGTGGTAATCATAAAATGGTTTTATGTGATACTTATAGACCTGATGGATCTCCTTTACAAAATAATCACAGACAATGGGCTAAATCTTTATTTGATCAGGCATTAGATGAAGAACCATGGTATGGATTAGAACAAGAATATTTTTTTATGGATCCAAATACAAATAAACCTTTAGGATTCCCACAAAATGGTTTCCCAAACGAACAAGGGCAATACTATTGTAGTACTGGTGCACAAAATGCTTTCGGTAGACAAGTTGCCGAAGAACATTTAGATGCATGTGTTTATGCTGGAATTAAAATATCTGGTATTAATGCAGAAGTAGCACCTGGACAATGGGAATTTCAAATTGGACCGTGTGTAGGTATTGAAGAAGGAGATCATTTATGGATGGCTAGATACTTATTAGAAAGAGTTGCTGAAAAGCATGGTGTTGTTGTTGATTTAGAACCAAAACCAGTAAAAGGTGATTGGAATGGATCAGGTTGTCATGCAAATTATAGTACTAAAAATATGAGAAAAGGAACAGATGATAAATCTGGATTACAATTCATTGATGAAGCAATCGAAAAATTATCTCATAGACATATGGATCATATGAATGTTTATGGTTCAGGTAATGAAGAAAGAATGACAGGTGCTCATGAAACAGCATCTTATGATAAATTTTCTCACGGTGTAGCAAATAGAGGCGCTTCAATTAGAAGAGGTAATCAAACAGTTAAAGATGGAAAAGGATATTTTGAAGATAGAAGACCTAGTTCAAACTGTGACCCTTATTTAGTAACAGGAATTATTTTTGAAACAACAGTTTTAAATTAAATTAATAAAATAAATATTTATTAAATATATTTATTTTATATATGTTTGATGAAATTATAGAAAAACAATTTTTAAATTATAAAAATAAAAAAATAAAAATACAAGATATTCAAAACAAAAAGCTATCTAATAAATTATTAAGAATTTATATAAAAAATAATAAAATATATTCTATTTCTAGAGGAAAAATTATAAATACAAAATGGTCAATTGATGATAGAATTAACTTGACAAAAATTTACTTAAATAAATTTTTAGAATATGCTACAAAAAAAAATATTATATTTAAAAAATTAATTTTTTTACTTGCATTAAATGATAATTGTTTATTTTTTGGAAATGATGTACCTATGTTTTGTTATAGTATACCATTATCTAGTGGTAATTTCTTATTTCCACATTTTGAAATAATACAATTTGATAAAGTAAATAATATGAATATTAATCAAATTAATAAAGAATTCCAAAAAGTAACAAATGAATATAATTTAAATTTATTATATTTCAAAGGAGGTCCAACAAGTGAACTTAGATTAAAAGTCAGAGAGTTAATGAATAAAGAATACTTGCCATTTTTTATAGACTTAAATGATAAATATAAAAGATCAATATTTGACTTAGTTAATTACAAATATTTAATTAATTTACCAGGATCTGCACCATGGTCAATTAGATTTAAATATTTATTTTTAACAAAAAGAGTGGTTATCAATATAAAATTTTATTCTTCAAAAGAAAATAATGAAGGATTTCATAGTTTATATGATGAAATTTTTACTCCTAATAAAGATTATTATGAATTATCATATGATTTGAGTAAATATGATGGCAGTTTATATAAAGAGGTACCTAATAAATTATATGAAAAAATTATAAGAAATATTAAAGCTATTTACAATCATCTAGAGAAAAATCCTGAAACATATAAAAAAATTATTAATAGATCTTATGAAAAAGCTATTAAACATTTAAACTTGGAATATTCTTACGAATATTTAATAAAAATATTTGAAAATTATAATAAACATATTATATATTAAACATTATTATTATAAATATCATATTCATTATCATTTTCAGTATTTGAAGTATTAATTCTTGTTGGTTGTATTGTACCAACAATTTCAGGCATTTCAATACCAGTTATTGGTTTTTTAGTTGATGTTTTATTTGCACAACATGGCAATTTAGAAAAGCAGCAAAGTAAATTACATTTTCTATTACAACATTCCATACCAAATGGAAAACAACAATATTCATATATACATAATTGACACCCATCTACATCATCTGCATCACCTTCTCTTATTAATCTCCTAAACCATCTTACAACATCTGATGGAATATTTGGTGAAGTTTCAATTAATCTATCAAATTCTAATTGACATGTTTCCATAAAATTATTACATTCTACTCTCTCAGATCTTACTTTTGATAGTTCTATTTTAATTCTTCTAGAAAATTTATCCCAATGTATTGATGCTAACCTATGTCCTTCAGATTTTTGAGCAACTCCAATAAATTGTGCAATTGTTGTTATTATTGCAGAAAATATATTAATTGCACCAATTGCAAATATAAACTGGGATTTCCAAACATCACTTACATTATCTTGAGCAAAATTACCTGTACCAGTTATTGTTGAAAATATAATAACCGGTATTGCAAACCATGCATTTAAACACCAATATCTTTTATGAGCTCTATCATGCAGCATTTGATAACATTGTGCTTTATCTGCCCAACTTTTTAAAATATGTTCATTTTGCTCCCTCCATTCAATTCTTTTTTTATCTATCTCTGAATTTTTTTCAGCCATTTAAACTAAATAAAAATTTAACTTTAAATATATTTTTATTTAACTATTATAATTAATTGTCATTACCATCATTATTATTACCATCATTATTATTACCATCATTATTATTACTTTCCTCTCCTGTATGTGTTTGTTCTGAAACTTGATTACTATTACTTTCCTCTTCTGTATGTGTTTGTTCTGAAACTTGATTACTATTACTTTCTTCTTCTGTATGTGTTTGTTCTGAAACTTGATTACTATTACTTTCCTCTTCTGTATGTGTTTGTTCTGAAACTTGATTACTATTAATATCCTCTAATTCCAAATTTAGGTTATTATTTTCATATTCTAATGATGTAATAATCGCTTCTAAGTGGATTATTTTATCATTTAATAGATTTTTCTCTGATTCATGTTTTCTTTTAATTTTTGCTGTTACATTTGTTCTTCCTAAAAAATGATCTTTAACATTTTTTATATTATCATTATTATAAGAACTAAAACATTTTGTTAATGAATCAAACATATTTTTTAAGTTATTTTTATTAGAAACATCATCATCATTAATATTTATATTTATATTATCAATATCATCATAAAAATCATAATTTTCTTTTAATTCTTTTAAAGTACAATTTTTTGATAAGTTTGTTGATTGTTTTTTTTTTAAAATAAAATAAAATGCTTCTTCACAAGATGAATTATATAATGGTTTTAATAAAAAACTATGATATATTAATAATGCATATAATTGCTTTGGCCAATCATTTATTTCATCATAATAAACATCTTTTATCCAATAACATTCATTTGCAAACTTAGTTGCTTTATTTTTTTCAGAATTTTTCTTTTCATTATAAGAATCCAGTATTTTCTCTATTACTTCTTTATTAAAACAAATATCACCTAAATATTCGGATAATCTCAAAATATTGTAATGGGTTTTTAAATCTTTTGATAATTTACATTTTCTTAATTCTACATTTTTTTTGTAATAATGTAATGTATTATTAATTAAAGATGTATAAAATTTAATATCATCTAATTTAACTCCATGTGTAAAAATAATTTTTTCCTTACATTCTTCAATTAATTTCATATTATTTATAATACCTTTGAACATATCTTCAAGTTTATCTACTTGTTTTAAAATTAAGTCCTTATCATTATCATTACTCATTATAAATTAAAATATTATTTAAATAATATGGACTAAATTTACCAATCAACTTCTTTCAGATTTAGTTCAATTAACCTACTATTTACTTTTTTAAAAATATCACTCCCAAAAAATCCTCTATTTGCACTTAATGGAGATGGATGTACTCCAGATATTATTGTATGTTTTTTGATATCTATAAATTTACTTTTTGATTTTGCATTATTACCTAACAAAATAAAAATAACATTTTCTGTATTATTTGAAATATATTCTATTAATTTATCAGTAATAATTGTCCATTTTTTTTGATGACTATTACTTTTTCCTTTTTTTACTGTTAATGCAGTATTAAGTAATAAAATATTTTCATCCTTAGCCCATCTATTCAAACAACCATTATTTGGAATATTATAATTAGGATATTCATCTGATAACTCTTTAAAAATATTTTTTAGGGAAGGTGGTACTTTACTAAAATTATTTGGTACAGAAAATGCAAGTCCTGTTGCTTGTGGAATTTCTATATCATCTTTAATTTCAGAATTAATATATGGATCTTGACCTAAAAATACTATTTTAGTATCATTAATATCAAAATATTTAAATGCTTCTAGTATATTTTCAACATTAGGAAAAATTTTATCATTTGTATTTTTGTACTTTTGAAGTTTTTTTTCTAAAAAATCTAAAATATCATGTTCTTCAAATAACATATTCCATACTTCTTTCCATTTTGATTTAACATCTTTTAATATTATATCTTTTAACATATTTATTTACTTAATAGATATGATAAAAAAAAGTTAAAAATCAATTTTATTTTTATTGAAATTAAAAATTTACTCTAAGTACAAAAAAATAAAAGAGTTAAACAATAAATATATATAAAATATTAATGGAACTTTATCACTTTTTAGGAGCTATTACCTTTATTTATTTTTTTAATATTTATTATCTATTTGTATTTGTTTTTTCATGTTTAATGTTACGACATTACAATAAAAAATATATATCATCATATAAAGTTAAAGGTACTAATAAAAAATTAGTTAATTTATGGTATTATCCAATAAATATTTATAATAAAATCTTAAGTTACGAATATGATAATTTTATATTTAAATTTATTTTTATGTGTTATGACAAAGTTAATAAATTTTATTCTGTAATTTTAGACGAAGTATTAATTATGTTTACTGATTTATTTTATGATGTAGTAAATGATCATTTAGAAAAAAATACACAAAATGAACATATACAGCCACCATTTCTTGATATGTTTTCAAAAAATCCTGAATTAGTAAATAATATGTTTAATAATTTTTTAGAACATGTACCAAAACAACAAGTACAAAATATAAATTCTGATAATAAAAGAATTTTACAAGATATCAAAAAATTTAATAATTTTTTAAAACCTCAAAATAATAGTTTTTTAGAACCTCAAAATAATAATAAAATTTTACAAGATTTAAAAGATATAAATAAAATGTTAGAAAAAAATCAAACTGATATCAATAATAGAAGAATTATTGATGATGATTCTGATAGTGATTCTTGCACTGAAGTATCTCAAAGAAATATTAATAATAAATTAATAGATGATGATTCTGATAGTGAAGAGGAAATTATTGTAAAAAAACCAATATCAGATGATGATCAAAATGGTAATTTTGATGAAGATATTATCATTAAAACACCATTAACTGATGAGAGATTAAATGATATTTTAGATGAAGAAATTCAAAATTTTTTTAAAAATGATCAAGATATAAATAATATAAAAAATAATTTTGATACAATAAAAAATAAATTATCTAATATTAATTCAGTACAAGACTTATAATTAATAAATTTAATAAAATTGATATTTTATTAAATTATTTAAATAGATAGTATATATATATATAAATGGAACTAACACAGGACGATATTTTACCCCTCCAAGACCTTTATTTCAATGAGAAACATGCACTATATCAGATGCAATATAATCATTTTAATCAATGTCTCGAGGAAACTATCCCCAAAACATTAAGAGATAATCCTAATAAATTTTATGAAAGTGTCGTAGGAAACAAAATTTACTCTTATAGATTTTTATTTGAAGATATTTCAATTAAGCCCCCTGTAATTCCTGGTAAAGATGAATATATGTTTCCAGAAGATGCCAGGAAAAATAATTTTACATATTCTGCAAGAATTGAAGCAACTGTTAAACAAATTCAGGAAATTACAGATATAAATACAGGTGAAAAAGAAATTAAAATAACTGGTGAAGTAGAAAAAGAACATCCAGTTGCCTCAATTCCTATTATGGTAAAAAGTACATATTGTAATGTAAATCTCAGGAAAGATATTAAAAATACAGAATGTGAATTTGATCCAGGGTGCTATTTTATTGTAAAAGGAAATGAAAAAGTAATTATTGGTATGGAAAGAATGTGTGAAAATAAAATATTAGTTTTCAAAAAGAAAGATAATACTTTTGTAGATGGATTTCAAACTTATGCAACTGTTAATTCAAAAAAACCAGATTACACAGATATGATTCAAACATTAAATATTAAAATGAGAAAGGATGGTTCAATTTATATTGAATCACCTCATTTTAACGATGTACCTCTTGTAATTATGTTAAGGGCATTAGGCATGGTATCAGATAAAGATATTATTGATTATATTACAAATAGTTCAGATGATATTAATATGATGAACGTTTTAAGAGCTGCACTTAATGAAAGTGTTATGCCAGGTGTAAAAGATGAAGAAGGTAATGAAATAAAAATCAAAGAACAACAAAATGCAATTACTGCATTGATTTCTAAAATTAAAAGATTCCGAAAATTAACAGATACTAATGAAGATGTTAAAAATGAACAAAAGAAAATCTTTATTTTCAAAACTCTTCATGAAGATGTTCTCCCACATATAGGAAATAATCTTATGAATAAGGCAATTTATATTTGTCAAATGGCAAAAAAATTACTAAATGTATATCTTGATAGAACTCCTGCAGATGATAGAGATAGTTATGTTAATAAAAGAATTGATATGCCAGGTACATTAATTTCTCAATTATTTAAGCAATATTACAAAAAGATGTTAAATGATATTAATAAGTTTTTTGAGAAAAAATACAATGGTGATGATGAAAATCCTATAAATGTAGTTAATCAAATTAAACCCAATACAATTGAAATTGGTTTAATTAATGGTTTATCAACTGGTACATGGGGTATTCAAAAAGCAAGAAAAGGTGTATCTCAAGCTTTACAAAGATATTCTTTCTTGCAAACAATTTCTTATTTTAGAAGAATTGTAACTCCATCTGTTGATTCTAGTACACAAAAAGTTGTAAGTATTAGACATGCTAGAAGTAATCAATATGGTTTTTTAGATACGGTAGAAACACCTGAAGGTGCAAAAATCGGATTACAAAAACATTTATCATTAATGGCAGATGTTACATTAAATATGAAATCACAAGAGAGTATAATTGAAGACTTAGTAGATAATATGTTAATTGATATTAAAGATATTCATCCATATGAATTTACTAAGAAAACAAAAGTATTTTTAAATGGTAATTGGATTGGTTTTACAGAACAACATCATGAATTTTTATCTTTTGTTAAAGATAAAAGAGCTAAAAATTTTATTAATAGACATGTATCTATAATTCATGACATATATGACAAAGAAATTAAAATTTATACAGATGAAGGTAGAATGATCAGACCTGTTCTTAGAGTAGAAGGTAATAAATTAGTATTAACAAAAGATATGTTAAAAGATATTGATTTAACTGGAACAATTAAGAACAAAGTAAGTCGATGGAGTTTATTCTTATTAAAATATCCAAATGTAATTGATTATATTGATGTAGAAGAATCTGAAAATTTAATGGTTGCAATGAAAGTTAAATATCTTGATGAAAATAGAAATAGAATGAATGAAGTAATCATGGATCCAAATCCATCTGGTGATAAAATTAATAGATATAATGATTCTGTATATGTCAAATATACACATTGTGAATTTCATCCATCTATGATGCTTGGATCTTCATCATCATGTATTCCATTTTGTGATCATAATCAAGCTCCTCGTAATATTTACAATTTCTCTCAATCTAAGCAGGGTAAAGGTATTTTTGCAACTAATGAAAGATATAGAATGGATATTAGTTATAGATTAGCTAATCCAAGTTATCCTTTAGTTCAAACCAGAGGTATGAAATATCTTAATACTCTTAATTTACCAAATGGTGAAAATGTTATTGTAGCTATTGCATGTTATTCTGGATATAATCAAGAGGATAGTCTTATATTTAATCAATCTGCATTAGATAGGGGATTATTCCGTTCATATGTATTAAAGAAATATACTGATGAAATTAAGAAAAATCCATCTACATCACAAGATGATAAATTTACTAAACCAGATCCAAGTAAAGTTTCAGGAATTAGAAAGGCTAATTATGAAAAACTAAATATGAAAGGTTATGTGGATGAAGAAACTCAAATTGAAAATGGTGATATCATCATTGGAAAAGTAAGTCCAATTGATCCTGGAAGTGATAATCAATCAAAGATTTTCAAAGATAATTCACAAGTCTACAAATCCAATGTTAGTGCTACAATTGATAAAGTATATACTGGAGTATATAATTCTGATGGATATGAAATGTATTCAGTACAAGTTAGATCAGAACGCATGCCTAACATAGGAGATAAGTTTGCATCAAGACACGGACAGAAAGGTACTTGTGGTATTGTCTTATCTGCTGCTGATATGCCATTTACTAAAGATGGAGTTCAGCCAGATATTATTATGAATCCTAATGCTGTTCCAAGTCGTATGACTATTGGTCAACTTTTAGAGTGTGTATTAGGAAAAGTATCTGCATTAAAAGGACATTTTTCAGATGCTACACCATTTAATGATTATAACATTGAAGAAGTTTCTAATATGCTTAAAGAATATGGATTTAATGAGCATGGTTTTGAAGATTTATATTGTGGAATGACAGGAAAGAAAATCAAACATAAGATTTTTATTGGTCCAACATTCTATATGAGACTTAAACATTTAGTACAAGATAAAATTCATGGAAGAGCTCGTGGACCTAGACAAGTTCTTACAAGACAACCACCTGAAGGTAGGGCACGTGATGGTGGTCTAAGATTCGGAGAGATGGAACGTGATTGTATGATTGCTCATGGTATGGGTCAATTCTTAAAAGAACGTTTAGTAAATACTTCAGATCAATACTTTGTACATGTCTGTAGTAATTGTGGTCTCTTTGCAAGAAAGAAACCTGATAAAAATATCTATGTATGTCAATTATGTAATCAAAGAAATAATAGCTATACAACACATAAGGTAGAAATTCCTTATGCATTCAAACTATTAATTCAAGAATTAGAGGCAATTAATATTGTTCCCAAGATTAAAGTTGAGACGGATATCTATAATGAAGATCCTAGTCAACATAATTAATTTATAAATAAATATTAAAATTATTAAATTTAATAATTTTAAATTATAACTTTTTTATTAATGATATAGCATGATGTCCTACTGCACCAACTCCTACCGCTTGTAAAAATGAATACAAGTAATATGGTATTTTTTCTTCTTTTGCCCCTAGATATCCGACTCTTAAAATTAATGGTGCAAATAATAATAAATGAACATATAACCATTTGTATCCTTGATTATTTAAAATTTTATTTATTGAAGTATAAGTTATTGCAGCTCCAACTAATAGTAATAAATAATAAAAATAAACATTTTCTGGTTTTGCTAAACTAATGTATAATAATAATGGTCCATTAAATAAAACATGTGCAATATTAAGTATTGTATGATAACTAAAATCACCTTTCATATATAAATATAAATATAATAATTAAAATTATTTCAATAACTAAATTCTTAAAATGCATTTTATATAATACATTATCTAATTTAGATAACATTTTTACAATTGGAATAGATTGATGTTTATAATAATAACATCTATCTTTATTGTATTTATCTAAAATTAAATTACTAGTTATTTTACCACTTTCAACTGCACTCTCCATACTCCAAATATAAATACTTGTTTTACAATGACTTCCTGAAATAAATAAATTATTGTAATTAGTTTTTTGTAATGGTCTGAATTTCTCATTTTTAAAATTATTTACCCATTTTTTATTTTTTGTAATTAAATAACCATCTTTTTCATACCAGTCATCATATATCTCTTTAAAAATAATATTCTTTTTTGAAACATCACTATCTTTACATAACTTTACAAAAGGTTCACATTCAAACATTTGATGTACAATCTCTTGTTTTAATTCATTTAGTCTTAATGATAAACCACTTTTGCCAAATAAAGAACCTTTTCTATATGGTAGAATTATAGTTCCACTTATTAATGTTTTAATTTTACCATTCATTCCTAATTCAGTATTAACCCAATGATCTTCTTGCGGATAAAATGTTATATTATATGGACTATCAACTAACACAAAACCACCACTTTTAATCTTGAAATTAATTTTTTTATCAAAACCTAATCTGAAACTTATTTGATTATTTACCAAATTTAGTTTATCATATGATAATGACATATCTATCATTTTACTATTTTTTAAAATATCATTTAAATTAAATGGATTAATTGCAATTACATAATCATCTGAATATATTTCTTTTAATTTATTTTTATTTTTTACAATTAATTTATTAATTTTATTATTATTTTGATTTATTTTAACTAATTCATGATTAAAATAAAATTTAACACCCTGTTTTTTTAAGTAACTTACCCAAGGATCAATCCATGCTTCACTCGTTGGTTTACTCATAACTTGCCATGATAATTCCTTTTGATATAATGAATATTCAATAAATGTCGCATAGTGTCCTAATGACATTGTATTTTTATCAAATCCATAACCTGGACCAGCTAAATAATCTGCAATAAAATGATATCCAGAATCTGATAATCTATTTTTTATTAAAGGATCAAATCTTATATCAAAATACTCTTTTTTCCTCTCATCAGAACAAATTACTTTTCCTAATAAAAAAAATAAATACACATAATCAAAATATGTTAAATCATGAGATTTTTTATGATCGTCTTTATTATACCAAAAATTAAAATTTAATCTATTTTTATTTAAATTATCATATACTGATTTTGATGTATATGCTTCCACTAATCTACCTATTTTATAAGATTCTAAAATACTTAATACACTATCATTTCCATTATGCCATTCATATCCATATTCTTCCCAAACTTCCTCTAATCTTCTACCTCCAGCTTCTGATATTATACTACCTCCAGGATGATTATTAACAAAATCTGTAATATTATATACATTATTTCTATAAATTGTCCATAAATCATCTAATGATGTATGTTGTTGAACTTCTTCGATTGTATATTCATTAAAATTCTCTCTTATTTCTATTGGTATTTGTTTTGCTAATTCGAAAAAATTATTGTAAAAAGGTCCATATCCTCTCCAAGAATGTTCTGTTGGTATGTCATTTTTATATCTAAAACTTTTTGCCATTCCACCTGCATTATTATCTTTTTCATATATTTCAACTTCAAAACCTTTTTTAATTAATTCATGAGCAACTGTTAATCCAGATATACCTGCCCCAATAATAATAATTTTCATATATATTTAATAAATAATTTAATTTAATTTAAAATATTTATATATATATATGAAAACTTGGTTAATAATTTTTTTAATTATCGGTATAATTTTAATAATTGCAATGAGTGGTGTTGTATATTATTGCTCAACCAATGAACATCAAACTCATAAATTAGGAGGAACAATTACTTTCTTTATTCCATTATTCGGACAGTTAATTAGTAGATTTATGTATTTATCAAGCAGTAAAAGATTTGATAATATTTGGTTATTATTTCCTTTATTTTGGATGCCTCCATTTACAATAGTACCTGCATATCTAATTTATAATGATATGGAATACTGTTAAATTTTTATTTTCTTAAATAATAAAATAAAAATATTTATTTGTTTCTATTTCTACATATATAAAATGCTATAACAATATTATTTATTAAAACTGATAAATTTGCTATAATAACCGGAATTATTAAATAATTAATTCCATATACTACCATACTAGATGATGATAATAAATTAATTGATATAAAATATGGTGATAAATCTTTTACATTATTTGTTTTTATTATTTTATATGTTTGAGGTATAAATGAAAGTCCTACTAAAATTGATCCAAATATTCCAATAATATGATAAATACTCATTTAAATAATATATTAACTTTTCTATAAATCTTTTTCATGATTGACATAATTTACAGGACAACTTGATTGTCTCATCATTTTTGTTACCTTCAATGGTCTACCATGTGAATAAGCACGGGTTAATTTTTCTAAAGCACCAATTGCAACATCAGTATATTTTTCATCAGTTTGAAATGTAAGACATTTATCTTTTGGAAGTTGTAAACATAACGAACCATTTAACTGTGGAGGATGCATGAATAAACAATCGATATTCTTACCTTCTTCTGACCATGCATTAGTGGTAATACTATTTAGATCTTGTATACTACTTTTTGAACTAACATCTTCTCCATCTGTAATGACAAACAATAAATGTTTTCTATCTTCTGATTTTTTGAAATCTGTTATTACTTTAATCATCGCATCTCTAAATGCAGTTCCTCCTCTAGGTTTAAGCATATTTTTTAACTGACTATTTAAATCTAATTCTTTTACATCTGCTAATTCAAATGACACTTGATAATCATCACTAAATGTAATAATTTCTATATTAGATAATTTTGGCAATGATAGTATATATCTCTTTAATGGTTTATAAGCCATATTATCACCGGAATATCCCATTGACCAAGAAACATCTACAACAATTGTAACATTTATTGGATCACCGTCCATTTTCTCAAATTTACATTCATCGATTTTTTCTTCAATAATAGTGGGTTGAACTGAATTTAATGCACTAATTGGAAGATGTTCATGTGAAACTTTTTTAACAGGCATAATCATTGTAATTGGTTGTCTAGTCATTGGAGATATATTCAAACCACTATGTTCAATAGCTTGCTCTAAACTATCCTTATGATATATATGAGGTTCTCCTTCGATTCTAACTAGTTCTTCTCCATCATCTAAAAGCTGTTGTACATTTTCGTGTAAAATTGGACAAACATCATCATATGATATCATAGTATCTTTCAAAATTTCATCGATAATATATCTTCCTAAAGTTAAATCATCTAAATTATCTTTGATATTTATAACTTTACCATTTTTCATAGTTAAGAAAACATCTGTATCTGTTACTTCTAATTGTAAATTTTCAAATGCCTTATCTGCAAGTAAAATAGCACCAATTTTACTAAGAATATCTTTAATCTTTTGGTAATTATCTTTATCTGGAGATGTATTAAATGTAATTTGTCTTGGACACATCAATCCATTAATATTCATGGTAACTACTAGCTTGGATTCATCATCTATACTCTCCTGAGAGAAAAATAGTTTTGAATTTTGCTTTTGAATTTGTACTGGGGCACTCGCAAGTCTGCCAACATTTGTGTATGGTACTGGTAATTGTAATGGTAAAAAACTTGCCATATTTTGTATATAAATAACTATAACGGTATTTACGTTTGGTTTTTCAATTTTTAATTAAAATCAATTAGTTTTCTATTATTAAACAATATTAATTTAATTTCATCCTTTATCTTATTTAAAATT
>JACKZZ010014413.1_pt1 | contig 22787 bp, 45 predicted proteins | sample 8027871 | NCBI WGS metagenome assembly JACKZZ01 (sample SAMN15724774, study PRJNA655200) | protist metagenome | isolation source: fluorescence activated cell sorting (FACS) single amplified genomes of... | place: USA: West Boothbay Harbor, Gulf of Maine | collected 2000-07-19 | reverse complement strand
ATTTTCATTTACACAATAGCCATACTGTATAGCAGTTGGTGTTGTGCTTGTCAATGTTGTATTTGTATCGTACAATCTTTCATATTGCATATGCTCAAAAGGTAATTCAATCTTGTATGCCTCACTAGGTGCATCAAATATTTCACCATCTAATGAATACGATAAAGAACCCCAACCACTATTGGTTAGTTGATTAAATTGCTTTGCTAAAAAAGTACCTAAACCTTTGTAACTAAAATTTATTTCCTTAAAAGGTAATGCAATATCTACTGTTGATTTTGTGGTATCTAGGTATTTATCTATGTTGTAAACTTGTGTACTTGCTGCATAGTAACTATCTAATGTTCTTACTACTATTGTGCCAGTATCATTTACATAAGCGGTTAAATTAAACATATTAAACAAGCCAGATAGAAAATCTATAATCTTCATTTTTGGTATTTGTTCTGCAATGACAAATTGAAAATCTGGGTTTGCATCAATAGTTACTGTTGCGTTGTTTTCGTATGTATCTTCGGGAAATGTAGTTGGACTTGTATTAGTATCAAAATAATTAATTTCTATCTCAATATCACCAGCATTAAATACAATACCTAATGGTGATGAAATTTGTACTAAATAAGATGAGTTATTTCTAAAATTATTATCAGTTGTTATATTAACATTTATATTGCCACTTACATCATTACCTTGTGCAATAATTTCACCCCCATCTCTTATAACTTGATAGCTATAAATGTTTCCCGTGTTTGGTGTAAGTTTTACTCTTATACTTGATGCAAAATAACCATCTAATTGTGATGCAGAAACAAAAACAACACCTCCAGAAACTGATGAAACTATTTGTGTATTGGTAGAAACTAAATCTTGTATTTTTGTATATATTACCTCAACTTGTGTTGCTGGTTGTACGTCACCGCTTTTACGATGTAACCACATAAACAAATCATAAAACTTTTTATTACTTGTATCATTAAAAAAGTCATCTGAAAATTGAATATCTGGATACCTAAATTGTATTTGAGTTATTATTTGTGATACCCTTATTGCATATTTAAATTGGTTCCAAGCTACACCGTTTTGCCTTGGGCTACCACTACCTTGATGATATAAATTATTTGTTGTTGCTTCTGGGTCATATATTGTATGACTGCTACTATCGTAAATTAACCTATTTGTATGGGTTATAAAAGGTGCAATAATTTTATCACTATCAAATATAGCCAATGGGCTTAAGGCATCTTTGATTTCAGTAAATTTATATGATTTATTTAAACCATTAAATGCTAAACTACTTAATTGTGCATCACCTAATATATCTTTTAAATTAACCGTATTACCAAAGAAAGTAATCTTATATGTATGAGCAACATTGTTTTTTAACTCAACACCTTGCAAAGCTATCTTACCATCTTTAAAAGGTAAATCATTTAATTCTAGTCTTGCATCTGCTTTTTTTCTTGCATCAAAACCATTACTAATATCAAAGTTATAATAGTGTTTAAATATCTTATTATTAACACTTGATGCTGGTACAGAAAAGGTTTGCGTAAATTCAGTAAATACCTTTGCCAAGTCTTTTACATTCTTTATTGTTTGTGTAAGAGAAACCGTTTCATCCTTAAATAAATCTACTCTTTCAGTACCTATGTATAGTTGTAGTCTACGCATTTATCTAATGTTGTTTATATAATCAAAGGCTTCTTCAAACTCTATAGTGTATTCTATTAGTCTATCGTTTACACTTGTTTTAAAGGCTACTGTTGAGGTTTTAACTTTAACTGGTATTAAACTAGTTTTTGCAGAATTTAATGTAGACGGGTCTAACCATATATATTCACTCAATAATAATTCTTCAAAAAATTGATTTGCAAACTCTGGGTAATATCCACTACTTAAAGTGTGTGTTTGTTTTGCTTGTGTGTTGAATACTTTGTTTGGTGCATTTTGTACTGAATATGTAGCACCACCACTTGGATAGGTTATTGTGTTTGATTTGTAACCCTCATTTGTTCTTGATATGTTTCTTGTTTGTTTTAAGAAAAAGAATAAATCTTGTTGTGCGCCATATTTGTTTATAAATATTATCCTATTACCATCACCATACTTTGTGCAATCTATTCTTTTTATGTTACATACGACACCATCAACTGTTGTAACACTTGTATCAGAGCCAATATATATTTCAACACCAATAGAATTTAAACTTGTTATATGTGGCAATCTACCTCCCACACCATTAGGTGCTAATATTGTAAATTCACTTGAAGCACTTTTTGATATTAAATAAGTTGGTGCATTTCTAAATGGTACTTCTGGATTTACTCCTTCTTCAAATGTTCCATAGGCTTCAAAACCTATATCATATATCCTAGGCGTTACTGATGGGGAGCCAGTTCCATTTAAACCACTATAATTAGTTAGTACAGTTTCTATTGCTACTGTTTGCGGTACATAATTACTTTGGTATGTAATCTCTATGTAATCTCTTGCAAGTTCTGCTATATCAAAATTAATTGTTGTAGATGGTTGTACATTTTTTACAAGTGTATATCTTAAAGTACCATCTATTGTAACTGTGCATACAGTAGATAAAACACCAGATGCTGGTATTGCTATGCTTTTAAACTGTGGGTTTCTTAATGCTAAATTTGCCATCTTAAAAATCTAATGTTAGTGTAGCTATAAATAAATATAACCTTATTGTTGTGTATGTATATCTTTCATCTTTTGCGATGTACTCCCAACCTAACAATAATCTGTTATGTGGAAAATGAAATGCTATGCCTAATGTCCAATTCATATCTTATTTTGTTCCTAATATTATACCATCTTCAATATCTAATACAAATGCTTTTGATAAATCATCTGGTAATCTTTTTAAACCAGCTTCAAATGGTTTTGTAAAAAATAGGTTTGCTTTTAAACCTTTGTTATAAATACTTCTTGCTATTAAATAAGTCATACTTTCATAACTCATAAACCTACCTTGCTTATCTCTAAACTGAAACCTTTTCTTTTTTAGCCAGGCATTAATACCTTTTGTTAAACCACCTTTTGGGCCAGTACCACTACCATATTGAAATCTTGATAATGCTGCACTTGTTTCTGGGTATGTTGAGGTTTTACCTTTTACACCTTTATCTACAAATACACCATAATCTTCCATTAGAAATTCTAACAAAAAATCGTCTTGGCTTTTATCTATAACGTAACTAACAGAATTATATAAATCACCACCACCTTTTTTATCTTTGGTTAGGTTTGATTTAGATTGCTGCACAACATACTTACCATACTTGTTTAATATTTCATCTACGTTTTTAAACTGCATTAGCAAATGTATATATCGTTGTAAATTAAAATAGTTATATCTGCTGTCCATCCAGCAAGTTCATTTTCAAATCTATCACTAAAAGGTGTTAAACTTGGATTACCATCTAATTGGTACATATCTGTATGCAATGTACCCATCCTTAACTTCTGTATTAGCTTGTTTAAAACCAATAGCTGTGTGTTTAGAATATCTTGTTCATTATCATTACCAGTAAATCTATCTGTTGTTATATCCTTTGATTGGTCTACAATATCACAAGCCAAGATGCTTATGTTAAACCTCAACACTTGTTCTTCTGCTGAAACACTATTTACAATCATATGCGCCAATGGGAATATGTCTTGCTTGTTTAGGTTTACTTTGCTTATGTCACCAATAGAAACTGTATTAGTAAATTCAGTACCTCTTAATTGTTCTTCTATTGTTGAGGTAAGTTGATAATACCCTCTTATACCTTGTTGGCTCATTTGAAATTCTTTTTAATTCTTTTTGCTTCCATTTCTGCTTTCTCTTTTAAATACTCTAAAGTGTATAAGCATTTATGTACATTTAGTTTAGTGATATCTTCAAGTCTTCTAATATCGTTTTGAGCGAGTGCAGTGAAGATGCTTTGATACCATCCATACTTTCTTGAAAAATTTGTTCCTGCATCAAGCTGTCCATCTGCGGCGCTTCCAAATAATCCACCATAGTTTTCGATAAGTCTATTCCTAAATTGTACAAAAAAAAAATTGACCCCAAGACTATGTCCATAGGTATTTCTTCTAACTTTTCTTTTGCATCTAAAGTATATTCATTAATCAAATACTTGTCACCTATCTTTTTACTGATTGGTCTGTATAATACATTCATTGCTATTTGCATATTTTGCCAGTCACCAATGTAAGTATCTAAATCTATGTACTCACCTAAACTCATTTCGTCCAAGTCTGGAATTATACCATATTCAACACCACCTATTTTAAAGGTTCTTATTAAACTTGGTTTAGCCTCAAACATATTATTGATAATCTCAACAATCCTATCTGCATCTGTTAGTTTTAATAACCTTGCACTTTTTGCATCCAGGTTACAAAATATCTCTATCATTTTACATTGTAAGAAATAACTATCATCATTGGTTTCTTGTATTTTTAGAAACTTCTGATATTGCTTTAAAGATATTTCAGATAGGTTACTTGGAATGATTAATTCAACTTTCATATTTATATAACGTTTTTAAAATGGTTTTTTATAGTAAGGTAAATATAATAAAAAAAGGTACACCATTTCTGATGCACCTCTTAAACAAAACTAACTAACTTAACTAAATCATACTTGCTTCGTGACAAGTGCCACTACACACTCCAGGCTTGTCTATATCTGCACCACATTCTGTGCATTCATACTCTGGGTAATCGGGTGTACTATACCAATCCATAATATTCTGTTTTTAATTTACCATTACGGTAATGTTCTACAATTACACCAGTTGATAAAGGTACTACCTTGTATGGTCTGATGCTTCTTTTTATTAGGAATTTATTAATTATCTGTTTCATATCTATTCTTCTATTTCGTTAAATACTGCGTGTTCTAAACAATCACCACATATTTCATCACTTAAATAAGATGCTTCTGCACCGCAACAATTACTATACATTTATATATATGTTTAAAGCATTTAATGCTATTGCGAAAAACGCTAACATCAACACTATTATTAATTCTGTTTTATAGTTCGTAGACTTTTTCATAAACCTCTTTGGTGTTTTTGACTGCTTTGTCATAACCAGTACCAAATGCTTCTGTTGCAAGTGTACACATTAAGTTGTGTAGTTCTGGATTGTAAGGTATGTCTAATTTACTTAAAGTTTCGTAGGCTTTTTCTAATGGTGTTTTCATATCTGTTTTGTTAGTTAATATATTGCAATATACAAATAAATATCATATAAACAAATAATTTAATAACTTTTAATATTCTTCTACTTTGTCTAACTCACCATCTTTGTAGTACACCTTAACCGCTATGCCGTACTTGTTCCACAACCCCTTGCTTATATATTCGTGGTTTGGGTCAAATGCCTTGTACATCTTACACTCATTTTCTACTACTGCTAATTGTTCATCTGTTAATTTCATAATTCAAATATACACCTTATTAACATACCAACAAATAATTTAATAACATTTATGAAATAAAGTAATTACCCCTATTTGGATTTTGTAGTTGATATGATACCGCATATCTGATTGCATCAATGATATGGTTGAATTTATCTTGTGGTGTTTTAGACTTTTTTTCTAACCAGGAATAGTTATTTAGTTCTTTGATTAAGTTTATACTGTTTTCTTCAACAATCAAATCATAATCTTGTAGTAATGCTATACCGTAGGTTATAGAACCTTGACCTTTTATTGCTTTGACTACATTGCAACCTTTTGCTTTCAGTTCGTGTAACAATCTTGGTTCTGCACTATCACCTACTATAAGATGGTTTTTAGCGTGTTTAAGGTTTAGTTCAGCTATCTGTGATGTGGTAAGACCTTTGAGATAAAAGCACTCCTTTAAATAGATTATCTTGTTTGTGGTATCTATGTTAGTTTCTACCAAACTGTTCTCATCGTTTGCAAAACCATAATCTTGACCAAACACACTTACACCTACTTTTTTAAACTCACCTATCTGCCAGTTAGTAAAGATAACACCCTCTGCTTTTGAAAGCCAACCACCGAGCATTTGGTGCTTGTATTTCTCTGGTCTTCTTTTCTTGATGTTTTCTATTTGCTCTAAATAGCTTTTAGATAGGTTTTCTACGTTATCTAAATAAGTTGTGTGTATGTAGGTTGTATTTCCTTTGGTTGAGTTTGTTCCAGCTTGTACACCTTTATCTTCAAAGAACCTATTGTATATCCAATGCTCTTTTGTAACTGGGTTTAAAATAAGTATTACCCTATTCTTTTGTTTTAGGTTTCTTACACTTAAATCTATTTTGTCAAATATGTTTTCATCTTGCAGTTCTTCTGCCTCATCCATTACCCACGTTGAAACGTTAGTTAAAGACTTTAGGTTGGCTGTTTGGTCACCGCTTGATGTCTTGATACCTTTAAAGATTATCTTGCTTCCTGATAGCTTATTTCGTATCTCATCTTTTGTTATATAAAAAGCATCTTGTAAGTTTAGTGTTTCTATCTTGTCTATAAACTCTGGTATAATAGAAATGTATGCAGATGATAATGTAAACCTTGTAAATAGAATTGTATGCCCAGCTTCAAAAGTGAGCAACAACAATAGTAAGTTTATAGAATACGATTTCCCGGAACCTCTACCACCAGTTACAATATAATACCTGGCATCTGATGTTTGGATTGGTTTATACTTTGGGTCTACTTCTATCACTTAAATTTTATAATATCTTTAAAGTTAATATTAAACCCATCTGTTGATGTTATGTCTACACTTTCTTTAGGTTTACCATATCTGTAACCAAAGTACAATGACATAGCACGGCTATCACCTTTTAAGATTTGTTTGCCAAGTGTTTTAATTACCTCATCATTATCAATAAGGTTATCTAACTTTTCTATTAGTTTAAGTTCATCTGCTTTCTTTGGTCTACCAGCACCTTCCCTTGCACCACCGTTATTTTTTCTTTTATCCATTTGATAGAAATTTGTTTATTCAATTATATAACGTAATTACTCAACGTTTTTATTTAGCTTTAATTTTAACAGTCTTTCTCTTATTGCTTTTCTTTCTTTACCCTTTGGTAATTTGTCAAATAGTTGTTGTAGCTTTTGTATTAGTTTTTTTCTGTTCATAGTTTATTTATTAGTTGATGTTATACGATGTTAGCCACAATAAGAAGTTAGAAAATCAGCAGCATCATATAAGCCTAATTTATTAGCCATCACTCTAAGCTCTCTTAATTGTCTTTGTAAGTCGTATTGTACTTGTGGCAGTTGTTTTGTGTTTTCAATAGTTTGTATTAGGTTTAAGTTTTTACTGTGGCTAACACTTGCTTTTTCTTTTGCTGTCATAATTTTTCTATTTCTTTTAGTACTTCTTGATAGTATTCTATGTTGTTAGATAGTTTTAGTATTTCGTTTTCAAGTATAAGACTTATATGTAGTTTAGCACATTTCTTTGCTTCTGTGCTTGTTGTTGTTTCTACATAAAATGCTTTTACTAATTGTATTGCTTTTTCTTTTGGTGTTTGCATAAATAGCCACTCTTTTTTTATCACGTTGCACAGTTTATTATTTCATACTCACTATTGTTTTGTTTCCATTCAAAAGACTTTAATACTAAAGCTGCACGTTCATCATACATTGTTTTTTGTTCTTCTTCTAAACCTCTGTATTTCTTTTCATTTGGTGTATAACCATTTGAATATTGTTTATCGTAGTTGCTTAACTTTTCTATTGCTTTGAAATAATCTTTTTCTAATGTTGCATACTTTTTTTGTATCACCTCTAACTTTGAAATCTGGCTATACTCTATTTGTGATTTAACTATAAAGTTGCTTTCAAGTTTATCGTAATAATCAAATCTATCTTTTTTGTACAATGGGTACATTTTGTTTGCGTGTATTGCCGTTGCGTGGTCAAATGATTTACCTTTTGATTTTATAAAGTCTGATATACTAACCCACCTCATATCAAGTTTGTTTCTTAATATATGACAAAGCAAAGCACGATGCTCAACGTATTCGGTTTGCCTTGTTTGTTTGTATATATCTATGCCAGTTAAAGTAATAAGTAAATCACTTACTTGTTCAGGTGTTTCTAATATTGTTGGTATTGTGTTGTAATTCATTTGCTTTGTAGTTTTTGTATGTATAAAGCTGCATCCATAAGTTCTTCTTTTAGGTGCTGCAAAAAATCATCTCTGTTATTGTCTTGTAGTGTTGTTTTGTATTTGTCTATTCCTACACAACTTCTTATGTCAAATTCTCTTTTTAAATCTTCTACTATTTTATCTTTCATTTTATTTTAAAATTGTGTGCATATATATTTTACTTGTACTGGTGTTAAATTAAACCATTCACCTCTTACTCTATATTCTGAATATAATTTATGTAATTTTCTTTCTATATTCTTATTCCAAATCTTAACCATTTTAATACTTGGTTTTTCAGATTGCAATGTTGTTTCTCTATGTTTAGGATTATTAGAAAACCCAATCTTGTAAAGTTTTGTATGATTATCTTTCATTAAGTAGGTTTTTCTGTCATCTACAAAATTAATACTATTTGTAGTATAATTAATTTTTGTTAATTTTTCACATATATTTATTACTTCATTTAAATTAGTATATTCAATATTGTGTTTTTTTGCCCATTCTATTTCAAAATCTAAATTTTTAAATATATGTCTATCTATATGAATACCAACCTTATGATTTCCAACTTCTGGAAAAGACAACCAATTATTGTTTTCCTTTCCTTTAAATTTTAAACTAATTTTAATTTTTCTTTTTTCTTTTTCATAATTCTTTTCTTTTGGTTGCAGATTTTTACAAATAGATAAAATCTCATTTAAATTAGTGTATTTTAAATTAATTGCATTAGCATATTTTATTTCCTTTTTTAAATTTTTAAAAATGTATTTATCTATTTTATACATATTATACCAACCTACAAAACCAAGCGGTACACTTAACCAAGTACCATCTTCTTCTTCTGTTATCTTTATAGCATCAAGTTTAATCATTGTCACTATTTCATCTGTTGTGTTCATCTGTTTTAATTATTAATATTTATTGTGTTCTTAATTTTAAAAGGTGATAGCACTCAACATATTTTTGTCTTGCTTTACCTTTGTATTCTTGTTTAAATAATTCGTATAGCTTTCTTGTGTATTGGTATTTTGTTTCACAATCTTTTAAATACTTACCAGCAAACACTTTTCCTTTACCTTTAAAGTAGTTTACATTATCAGCAGTATCACCAATTATAAATTGCTCATATAAATTGTACATAGCTTCTTCTTCTGATATATCTAATACCACCTGGTGCTTGTAGTGATAGTTGTACATTAAGCAAGGAAACTGTTTATAGTCTTTGTCTATTGAAACAATCATTACTTCATCTCTACCAATATCATCGCTAATTTGCTTCCAGTACCTTGCAACCATATCATCTGTTTCTACACCGTAACCCCAAATACTATCGTAGTGGTCTTTTACAAATTGGTGCATCTCATTTAATAATGGTGGTAATTCTTGTTTCTTTCTGTTGGCTTTGTACTTTGGTGTAATTAGTTTTCTAAAATTACCCTTTGAACCACTAAAAGTTAAAATTTTATCAATAGGATATTTTTCTTCAAGGTGATTAACAATAGACATAAATTGCTCATCAAACTTTGCTCTACTATCTTCTATGTTTGTGTAGTATAGTTCGTCATCTGGTGTTTCTCTTTTACGATAGCAACTTGCAAAAATTAAACTATCTGCATCTACTAATAAAATCATAATGCTTGTTTAATCATTTTAAGGTGCATTTCTTGCATCTTCTTTTGTTCTTTAGTTACCATACTAATTATGCTTGGTAAATCTTTAAAAAGCTGGTCTACTTCCATTACAAGTGTTTTGTTATCATCGTAACCAATATACAACTCACCATCTAAACAATGCAATGTATCTGTTTCACCTATGTATGTATGATTGTCTTTTTCATCTAACTGCTTGTAAAGTAATGCAATTAGTTCTTGTTGTTCTTCTACTCTTGCTTGTAATCTGTCTACTCTGTTATCTTGTCCCATTTGTCTATTGTTATATTTAGTTTTAAATAATTCTTTTTACCTGGTTTTACTTGGTAGTTAATATGTACATCAGTTATCTCACTATCTTGTTCAGTATGATATTCTATTTGTTTTCTTAACTTTTCCCAAGCTGCTTTGTTTACTATCATACATTATGTGATTTTATAATTAAATCTAATTTGTATGAATATTCTGCTGCAATTAATCTTACAGTTTTATTTATTTTAAAATTTTTTGCATCAATTAAACACTCTTGTTTTAAATCTTTTATTTTATTAAGTAGTTTACTTTCTCGCTTACCTAATGCATAATTTTTAAATATATGATAGTCTTTATCTCTTGATGATTTTAATAAGTTTAATGCTTTTTCTTCTGCCTTAATTTTCTTTAAAGTTTCATTGTTAGAAAATATTATTTCTTTTAATTTTTTTATACCATCATTTTCTTTTTTAAACTCATAATCATTTTTAGCATCATTACGTTTTAACTTTTTTTGCTTTATACTTTCATCACAAGTTCTATTGCTTTTATTTAATGCATTTCTTTGAATTATTATTTCTTGTTTTCTGTTGCATATTTCAACATAATTGTTATTTTCCATTTTGTTTTGTTTTAGTTAATAATGATGCAATGTAACACTATTTACTTTATAAACAAAACATTTAACAACTAATTTGGTTCTATATTTATATTTATTCTTACCGCTTGGTTTTCTTTAAGCAAGTACACATCTTTTAAAAGTCTTTTCTTTGTGTAAACTGTTGTATCTGGGCAGTACTTTTTAACTGGTGTTGGCATCTCTAAAGTGTTTAAGTAATACATAAAGTTTCCTTTAGGGTCATTTACAAAGAACAATTTTACTACACCATCAATAGCCATTAAATTATCATACTTTTCTTTTTCAAGCATTTTTTCATCATAATGTGTTTTTCTAAATTTCATTTCAATAACACAATCAACACCCTTTTGTGTTTTTCCAATAGCATCATATATTTTATTTCCACCAGCACACCATTCTAAATTCCAACCATCAAGATTAAGAAGAAATACAACTGCTTTTTCCCACTCATTTATTGTTTTAATGCCCATTGTTCCAAATTATATTAAGTTGTTTTATCCATAGCTTTATTTTCTTTGGATTACACGTGCAAGGTTTTACATATTTATGGTTATAGTAAACACTATGCAAATGGCATATAAGTTCAAACTCATTAGGTTGTAATGTGCTTTTTGGTTCAGAGCGAAAGTTGCTCCAGCTTTCAAAATCTTCTTTAGTAAATTTTACCATCTATCAATTTTTATTTCGTTTAACTTTTTTCTTCTGTTGTTACAATCACATTTAGTACCTCTTAACTTGTGGTATTTATCTACCAGGTATTTAATACCAGTATACTTTGTGATGTAATAAATAATGTTTCCTAATTTCATAATTCGTTTATTGGTATTATTATTCCTTTACTTGCCATATTATCACCACCTTTTTTATCTCTTTTTGTGTTTAGATATTTACGGCATTTATCTTTTAAATCTTGTGTTTTAAGAATATATAATTTATCTAAATAAATATAATATTGTTTAGCTTTTGTTGTAGCTATACCACTTGGTTTTCCATTACATTCATATTCAACATAAAAATTACCAGTCTTTTGATATTGTGCATCACTCTTAACCTCAACACCCATATCTAATTCTGGTATGTATATATCCCATTCCAAAAAATAACCATCTTGTATAAATGCTTTAGGGTATTTTTTTTGTATTAATTCAAGTGCTTTCTTTTCATACACCTTACCATTTTCTAAATCCTTTACAAATTTTTCCCTCATAATAATTTTTTTAATTTATTCTTGACTTTGTTATATGTGTTGTAAAGTGAGTAGTAATGTATTAAACTTTTGCGTGAAAATTCTGCAATGCTTTCACCCTCATTTATTATTTCAAATACTTTTCTATCATACCAAAACATTCTTGATAGTTCTTCTTGTATTTTATCATATGGTTCTTGATAGTTTACATCTGATGTGGTTAAGTGTATATCATCCATAGAAACCATTGTGATGTTTTTACCTTTTCTTTTTAAATCGTAAAACAATGTTCTTAAAGTCTTAAAAATATAGTAGTAATTTATTTCTTTTTCGTTGTACATTATATCCAAACCCTTTTCAAGTTTAAGTTGTATCTTATAATACATTTCTTGTACAATATCTTCAGCAGTTTCTTGTTTGCACCCAAAGGATAAAACTATTTCTACCCACTCTTTATGCTTTGCAGCAACTATAATCATTGTTTTTTGTACCATATTTGGTAATTAAAATTCTAAATTGTTTTTGTAATCACCCACAATAAATGGTGTATCATTTTTAACTGAAAATGTAAATGGTTTAAATGGATACCCTCTGCTTCTTCTGCACCTTACAATAGTACCATCACCAGAGGCTTCAAGTATCATTTGTGTTTCTGCTTTTTTCTCTAATGCACTACCAAGCCACCCAGTAGGTTTTTCAGAACCATAATTAGAATGTATGATAGTAATTATATGTACGTTATGAACCTCTGACCATTCCATTAGTTTCTGTACAACGTAATTACATTCTTCAATATTATTGACATCGTTTACCAAGTCAGCAACTCCATCAACCAAAATTAAACCAAAATCTGTTTCTTGTTTAAGTTTCCAACCAATCCAAGATAATCTATCTTTAGGTGTGTATTGTCTTAATGCATAAGTATGATAGTTACCTTTGTCTTTAGACATCAAAGCAACCCTTTTAAATACCCTCTGTGCGTGAAATCTTCCTTGCTCTGTATCTATGTGTAAAACTTTTTTATCATTCCTATGCCCTCTTATATTTCCTTTGTCTTTTGTTTTGTTGCTTAAAAATACAGATGCCAATAAACTTAAAAAATATGTTTTCATTGTTTTAGGTGGTGCCTGGATAAAAGATATGTTGCCGAATGTCCCGATTGGAATTGGATATGTTTCTTTTCCCTCATTGGTTGTTAAGTCAAATGAACCACAACTTAATGCAACTGGTGGATATGTTATTTCATCATTAGGGTTTACGTTTGCGTGGTCATCTATGTATTCAAAATACTGTACTACTAATTGTTCTTCTTCTGTCATTTGTTAAATGTATAAAAAAAAGGTGCAAGTTAAAAACCTACACCCTTTATTGGTTAATTAAAATGGTAAATCATCGCTTACTGTTTCTGTTTCTGTAACTGGTTCAAAAGCTGCTGATGTTTCAGCTTTAAAAACAGACCAAGCTGCTAATGATGAATAGTATTTATCTTTCCATTCGTTACATTTTACATTAAACTTTACATCAACCATATCATTTGTTTTTGTAAACTTTTTAAATGCCTCAACTTTTTCTTCTCCAAATATTTCAAAACAATAAATGTTATTGTATTCATCATCTGTTTTTACAACAAACTCTAACTTTTGCCATTCCGAACCAGTCTTGCTTGTTCCTTTTACTACTGGCATTATTTTTTCTACTTTACCAGTTACTTTAAAATCACTCATAATTTATTTATTTAGTTATTAATTTTCAAATTTAGTTATATTATTATTTTTTTTCAAACTTACCATATACAAATCTAACTTTATCGTTTTGGTCTTTACAAGCTAAACCAACTAACTTATTACCATTAAACTCACTTACCCATCTCCACTCTTTTAGTTTTAAATCCCAAGTTTGTTTAACTTTTTGGTTTTCTATTTTAAATTCATTTGGGTTTAGTTTAATCTGTATAATAGGATAATCGTATAATTCTATACCAATACCTAAATTAAAACAAGCACGTTTAAAACTATCACTTGCTAAACCCTTTTGACTATCTGCCATACTTTCTGTACCAGTATCTTCTTTTGATACCCATTGTTTATTTTCTTTATCCCAAATAGATATGATACAATTTCTATTATCTCTGGTGTGTTCACGTTGCCAACCTAATACACCACATACTTCATTAAGTCTTTTTATATCTACTCTGGCATCTTTGTAAGCTAATATAGTAGCATACCCACCTTTGTTAATTGATTGTACCCTAAAGTCAATATCTTGTATTGCTAAAGGTTTTGATAAATTTTTTAATTCCATTTTATTTGATTTTTAATTCATTAACAACTTCAATAAGTTCGTTTATTTTTAACATCAACCTATGCATATTTTTTGGTGTTGGTTCAAGCATTGTTACTAGCTTAAAATCTATATCTTTTACAGTTGTTTCAGCACTATTCCAAGTTGATACTTCTTCAATGTTTTTTCTTTTTAATTCTGTTTTTGTTTCTTCCATTTTGTTATTGTTTAAATATTTGTGATACTTCTATTTTTGCTTTTAATTCTTCTATCTTATTACATAAGGCTTCTATCCTATATGTATATTCGTCAAATTTTGTTTGTGCAGTTTCTTGTGAAAAGTTAGTTTGCATTACTGAATATTTATTAAGGTTGATTTTGCATCATCTAATCTTTTATTGATAGATAATTGTGTAAATGCATCAAGGTTTAAAACTGCATATTGCAAGTCTTTTTCTAATCTTTTAATTTCGTCTTTTAAATCGTGTTTCTGTGTTCTCATTCTGTTTAGTTTAAATTATATTTTTTTTATTAATGCAGATAAATTTTTATTTAACATAGTATATGTTTTATTTCTTATTTCGTTTGCAATTTGCATTTCTCTTAATTGCATTAAATGAATAACATCTATATTGTCTTTATCAATTTTGTTTGACATAATAAATACATCCATAAATAAAGTTACTAAATCTTCATATTTTTCATCTTGTGTTAATTCTTTCATTCTGTTAAGTTTAAATTAATAATAAACAAATATAAACAAAATATTTAATAACAAAACTATAAACGCAAAAAAAAAGGCTTAACATAAAGTCAAACCCCTTTTCCTTAACAAAACAGAATAACCAAAGATAGTCTTTTATAAACTATCTACCAAGTCTTTATAGTGTTTAATCATATCTTGTAGTTCATCATTAGAATACTTTACAGTTTCTTTTGATTTTATGTATAATTCTTCAGCAGTACCATCACCATACTTTTCATCCAAGTACTTTGAAAATAAATATTGTTCACCAGCTTTGAACATATTACAACCAACGCATTGCACCGCTACATTTTTCTCTAACCATCTTGTTGCATAATGTTTTCTACTCTGAAAGTGACCACATTGCATACCTTTTTTATAGTGTGATACCTTACCACAAGTAAAGCAAGTTACATCACCATTATGGTCTGCATCCTTTAACCTTATGTACTGGCTAAAGATAGCATCCAGCTTTTTAACTATTTTACTTCTTGATAATTTAGATGGCATTATCTATAACTTCTATAATGTTTCTTAACTCACTTTTTTCAAACTCACCAAGTGAAATATCATTTACAATTAATAGATAATAATCTTTTCTTACTGCAATACATTTTGTGTTTTCCATATTTTATTTTTTTGCTCTTATTCTTTTGTAAATTTTTTCATATTTCTTTTCTTTTTTTGATTTAGGTTTTGACCTTAACAAGTGTTTATTATATTTTGGTTTAAACTTTGAAACATAAGAACGTTCTATGGCATTAAATTTTTCTGTTGGAACAAAATTGCCGAGTGCTTCTATAATTGACCAAGCATCAAAAACTTTGTTAGAATTAACGTGTGCTGCTAATCTGGTTATCAAAGATGTTGATTGTCCTATATATACTATTTCATTTCTATACAATAAAGCATATATGTAATAGTTACCAATTATTATTGGTCTGCTTTTGTTTAATATTTCTTCCTTTGTAGTCATATATTATTTGGTATATGTAAAGGTAAATAAATAATAAATAACTTTTTGTGTGTTTAAGTCTGATTTTTTGAATAACTTTACACTTTTTTATTACTTCAAATATATAAAATAAATTATTAGAAATATATATATAAATCTAAATCTAAAAATATATATTAAAAAAAATATAGAAATACTTAAAAATAAAATATAATAAGAATAATGATTTTGGTATAGTATTCTATTTCTGCGAAATGTACTTATATTTTTCAATACCTCTTGAACCATAGTAGCTAACAAAAACTGTAATTAGTAAAGATTTAAGTAAATCTATCCATTCAGTAGCAACTCCGAAATCTATATTTAAGCTATCCATAAGAATTAATAGCCAAGTTGATATTGTAAGAAAGATTAACATCATTGGTCTTACATTCTTTGATAACCAACTATCACTTGACATATCACTTGACCACCTTTTAGATATTTCTTGTATTTCTATAATATCTAATTCAAGCAGTTTTAAGGCTTCTTCTTTGTCTTTAGGTGTAAGTACTTCATCTTTGCTTATAAGGCCACCTATTAGCTTTAAAATACCAGCATCTGGCACAACATCACTAACACCTTTAAGAATATTTGGTGCAGCTTTAGTAAGAAATTTACCTACTCTTGTATCTTTAAACTTCTTTTTACTTTTTTCCATTGTTCTTATTCATTAAGTACCACTTGTGCGAGGTATACCCAATAGTTAAAAGTAAAAGTGTAATCTTTAAAAATACATCAACGTTTGACATTGAAAAAATAAATGTGCCTAAATTAATTAAAAGTGTTTTGTAGTCTGTTGCCATATTAATAAGTGTAATACACACCTCTTTTTTTAGTTACTAATACTTGTTTTCTGTTATTGTCTTTATTGAAAGAAACGTGCAACCATTTTGGTTCTTTTCCAAATTCCCATATCAACTGGTCAAACTCTAAATTATCTTTTATCCAATGAAACATCTCTAAATTAGACTTACCGCCCATACTTGTAATATCCATTGCTTCACCTTTCATATGAGATGACGTTTTAGATGCTTTTAAGGCAGTATTAAGTTCTAAAGACCTAAACATACTATTTACTTTAATTGGTGCATCTACCCACTCTCTTAATGGCTCAAACACTTCTTCAGCTAATAGTTTCATATTCTCAACTTGTTCTTCATTTGGTTTATTCTTTATACCTTTTTGTTTAGCATAATTAGAACCAACTGCTTCTTTGTAAGAAATGTGTTTACTTATTCTTTTCATCTGTGATTAATTTAAAAGTTCCATCTTCAAGATTTACTTCTATGTTACCATACTTTGTTTCAAGTTCTTTCTTGTTCTTTTCTTGCTTCATAGAAAGTTCTGCAAACATATGTGATAGTGTATGTGACTGGGTAGCCAATAATCCTAAATCGTGTAAGATTGCTTGTTTCTTCTGTTCTTGCTCTTTAAATTCTTTTAACTCACTTTTTGATAATTTTCCCATTGTATTTGTTTTTTGGTTAAGTATCAAATATACTAATTATTTAGGTACTTCTGCGTTTCTTGGGTAACCGTAAAAACTATGTGCTGCCTCAACTGGGTACACCATAAAAGCGCCAAAGTCTAAATCTAAACTACTCATAACATCGATAGCATAACCATCATAGTAAACTGCTGGAGTAATTATATTACCCTCTTTATCATAAGTAGCTGGTATCTTTACAACCTTACCGATATAAACAACCGCTGCCGTATCTTTAGAGAATACTATTTCACTTTCGTTTTCAACTAAAACACCAATACTTAAAAGGTAGTCTTTGCCCTCTTGCTCTGTTGGAAAATTTGTCTTGTATATATTCATTATATTGTTGTTAAAGATTGTAATTCGCTATCGCTTAAAGCCTCTTTCCAAACTGCAAGACATTTAGTTTTGCCGAAGAAAGGTGCAGAACTTGTGCCGTCAGTACTAAAACTTAAAGTATTTAATCCTATTGGTGTTGCACCGCTTGTATCATTAAAAACATTTGTTCCGTTTATATAAACTTTGAAATCATTTAATTTATATGATATAGCTATCTTGTTAAAATCTGTAATATTAGTTACACTAATAGTTTGATTTAAAACATTTACTCCATTTGCCGATACCCTTGCCCTTATTGTATTAGAAGAATTCCATTTAAAAATAACTACTCTATTAGAGGTTGAGCCATCAGAAATAGAAATACCTTCTATATTTAAATCATTTGCCAAAGCTGCAATCTCTGCATAAAAAACACCCTCTGTGCTATTTATACTTGCTAAACTACCGCCATTGATGCATAAGTCTTGGTTACGTGTAACTGTTGAGCCTTCGGTGGGTATGTAAGATGTTGCGTAGGATTGTTGTTCTAATTGTAAAGCAGTTATTCTGAAACCAATCGCTGAATTTACCGTATCTTTTATAACACCACTTCGTGTTAAGTTACTTGTTGAAGATATTTTAGTTTCAGAAACCCTATACACCCCATTTCCCATATTTGTTAATATAGGAGATGTACCAGAAACATTACCAATTCTATGACTAAAATCTGTGCCGTATATTGGTTGCTCTCCGTTGTCCATTTTTATATAATAGGATAGTGTGTAGCTTGTACTTGCTAAACAAGTTCCCCCATAATGTAAATAAAGGGTTGAATTATTTGGGTATCTTACACAATTATCAAAGCCTATACTCCAATCAAAACTTTCGTAACTAACCCCAATAGATAAACCTTCTGCCGATGTTGGTTCACTTTTTAAAAATAAATTTGTACTCTGCGGTTCAAACAACCAACTACCGCACCCACTATCTGGCACTACATTACCGCTACCATCAAAACTAAAACCCTCGTAGTTTATTCTCGGTAGGGAGGTATCGGTAGTAATTTCTATAATTGAGATGTTTGTTATTGAAAAACTTTCTGTTGTTAATCCTCTAAACCTAAAAGTACTACCCCCATCACCATTAAAGTATATTGTATAAGATGTATCACTTTCTACCGCAGCTGTTTTTATAAAAGATACACCGCTATAAATATCAAATCTTTGAGAGGTTGTAAAATCCCCTATATCAAAAGTTATTTTATACGTTTTACCAACTTGCCAATTAAAACTTTGTACTAAAGTGCCACTTGATGAATTGTCATAAATAGCTTTATTAGTTCCAATACTCCACTCACTTTGCAACGTCCAATCTGTACTCCCATTACTAAAATCTCCATTCTGCACCAAATTACTCGATAGTATCTGTACGTTTTCAACAAGACCTTGAGCATTTACTCTTGTAGCTGCCGAGTTTCTGCTAAAATCAAAATCACCACTTCCATCACTTGGTTTAACACATAGTGCTTCGCCATTGTTATACGCAGTAGGTGTTAATATAATTGATGCTTTATCTAAAAGGTTGCTCATTATTGTATATTTTCTAATTCATCTAAAGTTGCAGTTGTACAAGTAACATTCTCATAGTATGTTGCCCTTGCTTGTAAGGTTAAAAGTAATGCTGGTACTGCACTACACCCCGCATATTCTTTGTAGACTAAACCCCAATTTACAGAGTTATCACAAACACCTCTACCCCACCAACTTTTAAAATATATTTCGTTTGCCATTACTTCTTGTTTTTTTTCTTTTTAAGAAATACCTTTAATTTCTCAATGTTCTTTGCCTTTGGTTTGTAACTCATAGCACCCACCCATTAAACGTAGCCTCATAACTCGGATAAATATCATCATTGACGTTATTAGTGTACTCTGGATATGTAGCCTGGTTAAAACTCATAAAGTCTATAAAACGTCTTGAATACCATTCTGCATTTGTTCTTGCTTTTTCAACTAAAAAATCAACCTCGTTTTTATCTACCGTTTGTGCATTTTCAGATGTGTGCTTATATACACCACCGTTTTTAATTTGATAGGCTGCAAATGGAATGTAGTTTGCTTGTGCATACCATATAAGCATCTCAACAATAAAATCATCTAATATAGTTTTCCATCTTGCATTTGCTGGTTCATTAATTCCATCAACAATAGCATCAGTTAAACCAGTATACATATTTGTACCTATGATTTGTTGTATGTCTATTTGTTGTGCAATCTTGATAAACTGTATGAATTTATCAGTATCTACATTCCCATCAATGATAGAGTTTCTTACTAAATCGGTTCTATTTATAAATAATACTGTTGCCATTATCTTCTTTTATTAGTTGGTAAAAAACCCTCATTAGGCATATCTATTGGTCTTTTAGCTACAAGTTTATCATTTACCTCTGGCTTAAAACCTTTTCGTTTAGCTTCATTTACACTTATTGTTGGTGCTAATGGTGACTTAACATCAATACGTTTACTATCTAATGTAAACATATAAGTTTTACGCATCCAAAAATGATGACAAGCACCACCACCTTTATACAAATCGGTTCTTTCACCACCTTTGTGTAGCCAAATAGAATAGGTATCTGCACCTTTTGGTCCCCAACCTGGATTAACCGCTCTTGTACCCATCAATTCAATATCTTCTTTGCGGTATATCTTTTTAGCTTTTATCATTTTCTCACAAAAACTTCTTGTGACATTTTTACCCTCTGCATCAAATGTATCTTTTAAAGGTGCATATTGGTAACGTACTTTAAATGCTACATCTTTTACCGCTTTATCTTGTTTAGATTTTGCGTTTGGTCTTGCTGTACCAGTTGATACAAATTCCCATATTTTAGATAACGTGCTTTTGTTCTTTTTGTTTAGTTGGTCAATTTGGTAATCAAGTGCTTCTTCATCATCATAATCAACTTTTCTTTCATCAATTAATGTCCATTGGCTTAAATCTTCTTCTTCACCTAATTCTTCTAATACATTATCAAGTTCAGTTTTTTCTTTGCTAAACTCATAACCCGTTTCTTCTTCAATATCTTCTTTACTTTGTAAATCTTTATCTACATCAGTAAATTCTAATGGTTGTAACGTTGTAAAGTATAGGTTTAAGCTAATATCATTGTATGCAAGTATATTATCAAAGCAATCTATTAAAAGTTCCTGAAACGGTCTTATAACGGTGTTATCCATTAACAAAGATGCAGTCTTTATTTCTTCTGCATTGTTACCTAAACCACTACTATCTTTTATACCTAATAACATTGGTGATACAATCCTATGTGCAACCATTATTTTCTTTGTGCTTTCTTCACTTAAAAATTGGTACTGATTGTGTGCATCACTTAATTGTACTGGTGTTATTTCTGCTTGACTTTCTTTATTGTCATTAAAAGCTAAAATGAATTTACCAGCATTAGATGTACCCGAAAACTTTTGTGCAATTTTCGTTTCTATTAATTGTCTTTCTTGTTGGTTTGGAGTTCCATTATTAAAATTAATCAACATCGATGGGCTTAAACCATTCATAATGTTGTTCAAATGATAGTTAGATACTTCTTCTTCAAGTTCTGCGTATTGCAAACCACCTTGATAATCTACTGGTGAGTAATAATAAAATCCACTCTTGTATGGTTTTATGTAGTATATCTCTATGCTTTCTTTAGACATACCAAAGGCTGGTATTCTTAAAGGTTTATCACTTTTTTTAATGTTTACCCAATCATTACAATAATAGTATGCTGGTACATTACCATCTGCATCACATTTTTCTGCTCTTAATGTTTCAATAGGCATATGCTCTAACTGAACAATCTTGCTTCTATCCTTACTATAAATTACCTGGATAGCAGCTTGGCCCATTAACTTTAAATCATAGCAGCATCTTCTAACAACATCTTTTCTAAACAAAGAAACCATTTGTGCATACTCATTAGGTTTTTTGTTGCTATCAGTAGCATTTAAACCTTTACCATAAATTGCCTGGCTTATTCCATTTATTGCGGCGTTATTCGTAGGGCTACCATTATAGCGGTCTATCAAATACTGAAAATAGTTATTATCGGCCCCATACTCTATCCAATCGGACCCGTTTACTTCCTTTACCTCGGGGCTGGTGTAAGTACTTAAATTTACAAAGCCAAACTCTGATACTTTTGTTTTGCTAAATTGTCCTTTTTCGTTTCTTTTTCTCATATTACAATATAGTCATTATTGAAACCATCGTCTTCTGTATATTGGTCTTTATTTACTTTATAGAAATAATTGTTATCTGCTACAATTTCTGCTTTTTGTGCAGTACAGAAAATCCTATCCTTATATATTACATTTGTTTTTTCTACATCTGAATATAAAGTTAAATCATAAAAATGCCCCTCAACTAAATTCTCATATTCAAAACCATATATAATATAGGTATCATTTTCAATTCGGATGTTACCAACACCATCAACTCTTGGTACAAGTGTATAATCAACACTAACATTTGTGCTGTCATCTCTAATAGTCATATAAGCACTTGTTACATACTCTCTTGGTATGCAAACAAATCTATTGGTATCTTGTGGGTAGAATAATATCATCTATGTATATAACGTTTAAAAAATAGTAATTTGTAAAAACAAAAAAAAAGCACCCGATTAAGGATGCTTCTAATTTAAAATAAATATTAATTATGCAGTTGGGTCAACTTGTGCTGCATCACCAGTTACTGCTGCTGCAAGGAAATAATGTGCAGTTTCTTCCATACCCTCAAAGGTAAGTGTAAACCCACTTAAATCACCCGCTGCTGCTCCAGTTACTACTGTACCACCAGTACACTCCATACCATTTTCAAAGCCACATAAGAAACTATTTCCATAGTAATCTTCAACTACAATATATGGTCTTGCTACTGCAAGTGTTTGTAGTTCTTGTTGCGTTAAAGCATCTAAATAAGTAAGTGTAAGGTTTAAAGTTTGAGTATAAAAAGTAGTTCCATTCTCTCTGCTACTTGTTACAGTAGTTTCTAAAGATGAATTTCCTTTTA
>JACKZZ010007272.1_pt1 | contig 22787 bp, 14 predicted proteins | sample 8027871 | NCBI WGS metagenome assembly JACKZZ01 (sample SAMN15724774, study PRJNA655200) | protist metagenome | isolation source: fluorescence activated cell sorting (FACS) single amplified genomes of... | place: USA: West Boothbay Harbor, Gulf of Maine | collected 2000-07-19 | reverse complement strand
GCAGTGGTTTAATTTTTTTGTAGTTGACCTGGTTCTGACTTGGGAAGTATTAAAAAGAGTATCCTTTGTAAAATGAGATGGCGAGGAACGACTTGATACAATGTCACAGTGATGCACATCAGTACTGTTATTGGCGGGAAAGCAAGGTATCATATTAGACGCTGACCTTACGTTGTTTGAGTGAGCGCTGTCTGTACGGTTCACGTGAGAATTTAAACTTTAATCAATGCTCACGGGCTGTTTGTTCTTGCGAATCGTTATACCTTGGCGGGATTTATTTTTCCTGGAGGAAGCGACCATATCAATTGGGAGTTCATAATGTGAGCGTATGAGGAAAGGGTCTATCCCTAGATCTTAATAGAACGTAGAGAGATATATCCGGTCTGCGAGATACACGGCGTTTTCCATCTGCAACTGCCTTTAAAACTAATAACATATAATGGCTGTATTTTAAAAACAGTGATATGATATGATATGATATAAAAAAAACAAAATATATAGTATGCTTTAAGACTCTTATTTTAAATCAAATACAATTTCAGTTCCAACCCTAAATCTAAATTGATTTTTTAATTGATTTTTTAATTGGTAATGTTTCTTTTCTTGTGAAAGGCGATCTGTACTCAACAAACCGATTCAAATCCCAGTCAAAGTCTCTGATAAATTCCTCCATCTTTGAAGACTCATGTGAGTAGATCACTTCTTCACCGAAATTATCAGAGTCACTTAGAGAATCAATCTTCTCATTATTTGATATGATATATGTTTAATGATGATAAAATTAAAACACTTGTATATATAAAGGGGAATGCTCATGCTACAGTTCATCTCAGGATGAGTAACCAATTTCTGAAACTTGTTTATTTTAATGTAAATAAAAGCCAATAAGAATAATTATAAGAGAGAATATTCTCTTACTTTTTTATACTACCTGGTAATAATATACTTAGTAGTAATTAGTATCATTCGTAGTGTATGCAATTAATTAAGAAAACAAACTCGTTTAGAAAGTTTGTTATGGTCATTCTCTCTTACTTCCTATTTTTTTTTATCCGTCACCCTCATCGTCTGTCGACTGTATGAGGAGTTACTCGCTCGCAAATTCTTAACTTCAGCGTTACCGACAGGTCGCAGAGACCAGGCAATTTTACACCTGCAGATTTTTTGCGCTGCTTCCATTTTCACTGGGCCTCGTGTCGATGTTTTCCTCCGTTTTGGTTTTCACATTCGATTCCGCGTGTCTTACCACGGCATAGTACAAGCCTCCGACCATACTGACATTCACCCCAACGAAATTCAGCCAGGTGAATATATAGTCGCCCCCAAGACCTAACATCCCAATGTATGTGCTTAAAATGTTTTTTAGCAATCCTGTGACAGTTAGAGACAGTGCACCGTTAACTTGAATGGCATAGAGAATTGAAAACTGTAATATGATCCCCAAAATGGACGAGGCAATAAACGTTGATAAAAATCCATAGTTTCCCCAATCCGCAAACGCGTAAACTTGAGGGAGGGTACCACGGTAGCACAGCAGCAGTATATAAACAGGTATAGCGATAATATTGTTGTACAACAACATGTTCCACTTGCCAACTTTTGGTAAATTCGTCATCACTGACTTCGTCAAAACATTTGATAGTGCTGTACAAAAAGCAGAAGTCAATATGGCAAAGTACCCGAATAAATCAAATGCTAAGTCGTTCATGGCAGCAACAACCGCACCACCTACCATGAGCAAAACAGAGAGTTGCACTTTCGTGCTTGGATGTTGCTGGAGGATATAAGCTTCCCCCGCCATGCTCAATGGAATCGAAGCTCGGCGCAAGGCAGCAAACATCGGAATGTTCACTGCTTTCGTACCTACTAACCCGGAGCCGACGTTTATGGCATTTACAAATGACAGCAATTTTACCTTCGAAAACGTTTCCCATGAAAAACTCAATTCAAGTTGTCCTGTTGCATACCCAGCGTATAAACCTATGATCGTGCAACAAGATTGCGCGAATGCCAGAAAAAGTGCATCAGGGAACTTATACGTCGTTAAACAGGTTTTTATCGCGAGAATTAGAACAATCGACACGCCCCCATAAAAAAGAGCCGCAATCACCTTTTCTTTCGCTGTATATAACCGAGCATTCTCCTTGTTGCCCATGGTTGGGACTGTAGAAACTTGTTGTGCGAATACTACTGGGTGCCTGCGGTATATCCCACGAATAGTGACCGAGTGTTATGCGTGGAGATGCGTTGACGACAACGTCCACCGGTCCAGTCGTCCCGTCTGCCCGAACTGAATAATGACCACCTGACCAACCATCTTTAGCTTAATTCCATCATCATTTGCCATCACTCATGTTCATAGGACATACGAGACATTACAGTACTTGTACGCGTATCATCATACCCATCATTTCATTGATTGAACGAACCGTCGTACCGTCGTCGGTCGTCGGTCGTGGTTGGGAGGAAAGGAAGGAAGGATAGTACTGACCTTCGGATGGAAGGTAAGGAAGGTCTCTACTGGTCACGGGGACGAGATATGTCATACGTGTTGGTTGGTGTGGTCGTCATGGACCGAATGTTGGTTTGAATGTTCTTCCGGTGTTCGTCCGTCCTGTGCTGCGACTGCTTGCGGTGGCGCCCTGCTACGGAGGCATGAGACCGTTCCGTTGCTTCCCCATCCTACTTGCTGCGGTCGCGTTTGTGGTGTCCGGGGCTCAGAGGAACATTGGGGATCTTGGAGGGGGGGATGACAACCTGCATATACCTTTTCTTTTGAACGTGGGTTTGCTTGGTTTTAATAACGATGGGCAAGGTGATATGTACCTCTCTCCTTCTGACCTAGACGACGCCTTGGCACACGCAATCACGACATATACGCCGTCGGTGTACACCGAAGACCAAGAAGAAGCGGCTATCGCTCTAAACGTCGACTACCATTTGGAGTTTCAAACTCGGAGGCTTCCACCAGATCGCCTCCGTGATTATGAGGAGGCCTTGAGGCGTGCTATGGTGCCTGCGCCAGCTGATACTGTGTCTGTCTTCACTGGCGTTCCAACGTTCGACGTTGAAGTAACTGGAGAACTCGAGAGCCAATTAGACGCTCTTTTTGAAGAATTCTTCCTTGACGAGAACGGCCGTCACGTTGACAAAGATTCTATACGCGCCTTGATATTCATCAGTCCGAAGAAAGAGAATATACGCCCAGCTGACTTACCAGACGATAAGACGTCTTTCCGCTACCGATACACATACGAGGGTTCCGGTTACACACAGTCTTGGATTTCGTCTAAAAACTATATCGTCGTTGATTTAACAGCTGGCCCCTCTCCCCACGGGCACACGAATGCAAAAGAGGGAACTGTCGTTTCGAGTTCTTTCCCTAGGGTCAAAGCTTCGGTGACAGAGTTTGAACAAAAGGCGGCTGCGAATACCCCCCGCCACGAGCTTGTTGCGGGTATGACGGCGTTGATCATGTCCGCGATCGAATATGTCTTCGTGCCTGACATTGGCGAGGAAACCGTCGTGTACGCGAAAAAAGTTGTAGTGCCCATTATTATCTTCCGTGACCATACGCAGTTCAATCCCCTGGAGAAAGGTGACCTTTACGACAAAGAACTGCGAGACGAAAGAAAGATCGATTTAAAAACTGTCCGTGCAGAGATGGAAAAAATGCTGTTACCGGACCAAGAGCTAGTAATGCCAACTGCGGTCCATGACTTGCACGACCATAAGCAAATTGCAGGGTCGTTGTATAGTTCTCTTCGGTACGATACTGTGTACGAGTTGAAGGGTACCAAATATATTCCACACACTCAGAGATTTCTCGACGGGGATTCTTTGTTAGAGCAGATGGGTGATGACGGTGATATGCTTGCGGAAGGACTGTTAAAGGCAGCGCGGTTATACGATGTTGACCCGATGATCAGAGAGATGGAAAAGAAAGAGGCACAAGAAGAGGCACAAGATTTAGCCGACTTGGCAACGGATCACGATCCTGCCGGTCAGCCGTTTCCAGAACGAATTTTGGGACCTACTCCAGAGGCAAAATCCAGGAGTGGATCGCCTTTCGACGATAGTGGTGAGACACTATCAATGGCATCGTTAAAAAGGGCGAGGACCAAAAAGAAGCGTAGGTCTAAGTTTTCTGCCGTCCAAGGTACACGCGTAGTTCCTGTATATGTCTTTTCTTTCGCCAGTGGACTCGTTTCCTCTGGCAACGACCTGCTCTTTCATGACCATGCCCTCTACAAGTCGACCCGAGATGCTGTCATCGTCATTCAAAACAATGCAGAAAGTATTGAAGTCCCTTACTTCGCTGGTAGAAAAAGGCTGCATCTAGAACCGCGACAACCCACGCAGCATATTGTAGCAGGACTGATGGAGTCGTTAGGGGGACTGGTCCCCCCTCATCGTCGTTACTCCCGCGCACACAAGCGAACGATTACGAACCACATATGGTCATACGGACACCACCCATTTGCTCCATTCTCGAAGAGTTCTCAGATGTCACAAATTTTTGTAAATACAGCCCTTCGAAATGGTGTCTTATCTCGACTCGACACAGCTCTACGAGTGTCAAAAGAAGCTGTCAACAGCGTTGAAATGTTCGCCAGAAAGTACCTGTTCGACGATGGGTCGAATGTGTCCTGGATAGACAGAGAGTTTCATAATCACCCAGCGCTGAAATCATTGTCTGAGAAATCGCCCATAGCGTTTGGTGTTGTTTCCAGACTGCACGAAGACATGGAAAACTTGTTAAATGCATTTAGCCAGGCATCCGACTTAATCTGGGAGTCTCGGTTCCGCGATGCCCATATTTTATCGACGTCTATCCTTCGCAGGGCGGCTGGTTTCCACGAATTCGCGATTGCTGAGATGAGGTTGAAGGCAGCTGAGATGGCCTGTTGCAAAGTGAACCGAAAAGTTACTCATGGTGTGAACGCTTGGTCTGTGGGGTATGTGACCGAAAGCATTGCTGACATTTCTGACCATATCTTTTTCGTCCCTGCCCTCGTGCTCCTGTCGTTATATATTGTCTGGTGGTCCTTCCAGAAAATCCCCACGGGAGACGCGAATCGTCGTAAGAACAGGCATAGTATATTTTCGGGCGCAGGCGGACGTGGGGCGACCATGTACGATAAGCTGAGATAACTGTTTCATCTACGACACTCCTCTATGTGCTGATATTTAAGTCAGCGGGTGTCAACATTGACACGATCGACCTATTATCGCTGCCACAGCTTCTGATATGGTTCTATGATTTATTTGGTCGAAGAAGTTGCTTTTTTCATATTTTAGTGCTGAAGTAACGAAAAGTAGTAAATGACAAAATACTTAATACTCCCCTCACACACGTTGCTCATTTTTATTGAAAAAATTATATTGGTGGATATTACGTAAGTTACATATCGTAAACTTAGACTCAATATATCGCAACAGCCATTATGCCATTATACGGTTATCATATATCATAGTAATAAGTTATATCGTTCTTCGCCATTTCATTTTACAAAGGATAGTCCTTTTAATACTTCCGAAGGAAAGAAATACAATATGGAGTAATATGAATGAAAATAGTGATAGAAATCACTAAAATTTGATATTTGAGACAGGAAGTGTTTAATCAAATACAGCCTTACTATTTATTTTTTATTATTAATACTTCCCAAGTCAGAACCAGGTCAACTAAGTTACAAAAAAATGTAACAACTGCTTGGAAAATCAAAGAGGATATTCTTTGAGAAATAGAAATACGGGAAAACGCTCATGCTGCAATTCATCTCGCGACGATTAATCAGTTTCTGAAACTTGTTTATTAACGTAAATAACAGCCAATATACTTTTTATATATACGAGAATTGTTTTGTTACACACACGCATAAGTTATGATAACATATGCGTGAAGGCAGAAATACCAATCCTGCACATAAAGATGCTTTTAACTCACTTATCTCTGATCTAAAGAAGAAAAATCCGCATTGGGGTAGACAGCCAGTTGATGAGCATGATTCAACTACAAGGGCCTTATTTACGGAGGAGAATACTGGTGGAGAAATTTGATTTTTATATGACAAAGTATGTTTAATTTAATACAACCATTATATTAGTAGTTTTTATGATAAGTTACCCGGCCTACTACAAACAATTTATGCCACTGCTTGGAAGATGACACAAACGATATTATTTGAGAAATAGCGATAAGGAGGAATGCTCATGCTGCAGTTCATCTCAGAATGAATTATCAGTTTCTGGAACTTGTTTTTATTTATGTAAATAACAGCCAGTATATACTATTTATATGACAAGTTATCTTCTATGATATAGTTATGATATATTTTTTTAATTATATTTTATTTATTTACCTATGTTATAAAATAATAATATGTTGATAATGTTAAACTTTTACTTCTACTTTAGTTTGTATAACGCAGAGTAAGTATCAAAGTTTCATGCGGACGAATACTGTCCGACACTGTACAAAAGCACCCGTCCTCGATCATTTCCAATTGCCATCATCCCACTGTTGGCCGTAAAGTCGACGCTCGTTACGTGTCGTAGTGGTGTTTGCGACGTCGGCCAGTTGGAAAAGACTCGCCGAGATGGAACGTGCAAAATTTTAAGTGAATCTTTTTTCATTGTCGAGGACATGAGCAAAAGATTTTCATCATGACTGAAGCGGAGGGAATCTACACGAGTCGTCAACGACATCACTGCTTTCAAAGGCGTTGGATTAGGCCTACTGCCTCCTGGCATGCAATCCGATCTTTTGTACAAGTTGACAACACCGTCGTTCGATCCGGAGGCGTAGAACTTAGACCCGGCAGCTAAGGCAGTGGCGCGTACACAGCCTTCGTCTTTGTGGCGGTTGATACAGCGGAAAGTGCGCATGTCCCAAGTATACAAGTCCCCATCTTCACCAGACGACAGCAAATACTTCGAGTCTGGCGTGAACGATAAATTCCGAATAGCCCCGTTCATCTTCATATTTGCTACCCACTGCTTGGTTTTCCCCGACAAAAGCACAATGTACCCATCGTTTCCATGGAAAGCAATATAATCGCCGTTCGGGGATAACGCAAATCGTTCAAAACTCCTTTCCTTCCGCCCTAAAATACGCGGGATTTTGACGACCTTTCCAGAAATCAAGTCGTACGAATAGAAAAATGGGCGTCTTCCAGCCAAAATAATCTCTTCTCTAGTTTTGAAAAACTCAGCAGACATTATGGGTAAATCTCGAATGAAAATCGATTGAACTTTTGGGTTGTCCACACCGTCAATACTGAACAACCGCAAAGTCTTGTCCAAGCCAGCGGTTAACATCAGCTGCGAGGTACGCCGGTGAAAACGAACTGAATTAATGGCACATTTCGACACACCTTGTCTATTCCCATCGCCCAGCCGGTCGACTTTCAACTTGTCCGACAGCAAGAGAGCACTCTCTCCGTCTGCGAGCAGGCCTCCAGTGGTTTGGAGTGGGTCGGCTATATCCTCTTCATTGTCACGGTCCGTATCCGCGGGTAGTTCGGCCCATTTTTGACCCATCCTATTCATGCTTTTGTGCTGCTGTCGCAAGCGTGTCGAGAATTCCTTCCCAGAGATAACAGTTTCGCCCTCAGTCTTTTGTAATTTACGCAAACGATTTGCACTTGTCAAGTCCACATCTATCTCTTCGTCGTCTTCATCTTCCCAAACAGCCACTCGCTTCTTGTTGTTGTGGTTACCCGTGGAAGGCGCTTCCGTTTCGTCACGATCGTCGATAAACAATGGTCGAGCTTCAATATCATCCTCTTCGGTGCTGTCATCAGTGGAGTCACTTTCACCAGAGTTGACTACTTTTCGAGGGGCGTCCAACGCATGGCCAAACAAATCGTTCGTCAACCTTTGCTCTTCCAAGTCTGCCTCTTCTACTCGTGTGTCTGACTCGGAATCGCTCATGGTCGAGAGCGGACAAAAGATATTAACACCACACGCGCACACTTTTCTGATCAATATTACTACGTCATCTCCCATAGAAGCAACAAGGGCCGTCGGGAACGTCCCCATGATGTGTGGAAGAACGCGCAGTTCATGCCATTCATGCCATTCGTTCGTTTTGCAACACCTCTTCGCGCGAAGCTGCCACAAATTTTTATGTACTTAGTAGTATATGTAATGTATATACTCATTATATTGTGAACTGAAAATAGATGAATATACTGTGATTATATAATATATTAAGGTATATTAAAAACACATGTACATAGACAGAAATACAAATGAATACTTATAACGTAAAACAATAAAACCTGGACGGAATGATCCGATCGGGATACGTGGATATGCGGCGGGACAGCCAAACCAACTCTCCATCGTAGACGCACACGAAAGATATTCAAACAGGAAAATGTTGAAATGCCAAAACAAATTACGAGACAGATAGACTTCGATCTATAAGATAAGACCGGACAAGAAAAATTGATACGTCTGCAATACGCGTTAAACGCCACGGCTCACAAGGAGCCAGGCATTCCCATGGGGCACCATGGCGGCAGTTTTGTGGCCGCGACAAGCAAGAAATGGACTAACTTTCTTTGCCATGAAACTTCCAATCATTCAAATTACCTTACAAATCAAGAACTCCGCATGGCAGGGAATTAGTATACTAAAAGTCGTTGATAGGATGACGATCTTTCTTCTCCCCGCTCCCCGCTCCACGTCGTTACGTCATCTCGTACGTGATAAGGAAGTAAAGAAATTTCTGAACATGTGGGAATGCGACAGGTAAACAGTAAGATCGTGTATTCGTTACTGGCGACGAACAGCTTCCCGCAGATGTGAATCTTCCCAGCCGGACATTTGACCTACAATTGCGCGGTTGGGATGTCAGCATTACTTGCAACAATAGCAACGGCCAAGAGCGATGGCGGGGATGATCGCGGCAACAGTTTCGATCAAACAAAAAATCAAAATCAGCCAGATGAAAATGTGCAGGTAGAGTGGGCAACTTTTACAGATGAAACTGCCGCCGCAGACACACAGGAATCATGGTTCTCCGACTCGAAACCTGTTGCGTTGGCCACACAGGAGATCCATGGTGCTGGTGCACTACTGTGCGTGTCATCCTCCTCCGAAGACGATTGCTCGACGGATACCTCGTCCGACGGTAGTGAAAGACAAGATCTTGTTCCGGACCGGCAGTCTGTTTTATCGAAAAGTTCAAATTACGACGTCGAATTCCCAGACGGTAAAGTCGACATCACTTTCGAAACTGATTGGGACGGAAAAACCAAATTCGTGAAGTCATTTGTCCGTAACGAAAAAGGAGAGCACGGTCATGGGCGGGAGAGTGGTAAAATCGAATTGAATGACATGCTTGTGGCAGTTGATGAAGTTGATATCACGAAGGAGGATTTCTCTGATACGCTCAAGCGTTTCAAAAATGCTGAAGGTGAAGGACAGAAGATAGTCTTGACATTTCGAAACCCCTCTGGAGATGGGGGGATTGCCTTTAACGAGGACAACAATCCTTTGATGAAGACTGCCATGCGAGAAATACACGATTACAAAGTTCAGTTTTACAAAAATAATACGGAATTTGATGTCAGAAAATGTTACGTACAAGTGTATGAAGGTGATTTTTTGACCAGTTTTCACTTGCATCTTGAAGCGGACGACTCTTTCATTTGTGCTGCCTCTTGTACGGACGACATGTCAAGCGGTTTTGTATTCCATACTTTGAGTGAAATGACCTGGGAATCGAGTATGAAGGATATTCCCATTGATCCACGTGCGCATGCATTTCTCGGTCAAATGGTTCCCAATTTTGTTGGCACCAAATTTACCATTCATGATTACCGTGTTATAGATCCCTCACAAAAAGACGCTGGGATTTACGAACTCGGACACATCGTATATGAAATGAACATTGTCGGCCGAGTTCCTAACTCACTGCAAGCATTTTTACCCCGTTATGACGAACGCTTTATGGAGCAAAAGCAAACCCAAACCATCGCTGAACGGATCTCAGTACAAGATTCGAAGCATGACGACTTGGACAAGACATTAGTTGATACCCTGATGATGAAAGAAGACCATAAGTATTCTGGTATTGAAGTACATGAGCAAGCACAATTAATTTCATTACGAACAAAAAAACCTATATGGAGCAGTAAGCATGAATCTTGGTGTTTAGATTTCGGAGGTCGTGTCAGACGGGCTAGCAAAAAAAACTTCATGTTGGTTGTAGAACCGGGGCGAGAGGATCTAGAGGAAGAATTTGGGGCCAACAAGACTCTACTTCTCTTTGGCAAGGTAACCAATGAACGGTATTCATTGGATTATAGGTATCCTTTGAGTCCAGTTCAAGCTCTAGGAATTGCCTTGACAACGTTTGCGAGCAAATTGGCTGTGGTTTGAAAAACATTAGAAGACGACAGAAACTTCTACTGCAATAATAACAAAATATACATTCGGTCATACCGGAGAGGAAATATATATCGTGAAAGAATGAATAGATTATTTCAATTGAAAAATTAAAATCCTATTGATGCCTTTAATTTGCTAGTCGCTCAAATGGCGATGATGAGGAATGCTCATAAAAACTAATGTAATGGCTGTACTTAATTGTAGATAAGATATTGGGTGTTATTTACTTAAAATAAACATGTTCCTGAAACTGATCAATCGTCCCTAAATAATCTGCAACATGAGCATTCTTCATCATCAGATGGTCATGATCTTATTAAGTGAACACTAAATAAAAACTAATATAATGGCTGTATTTCATTAATATAAAAACAGTGTTCATCACATGAATCAAATTTCTCCATCCTGTATTTTCCTCCGTAAATAGAAGCCCAAAACTAAATACAGCCATTATATTCGTAGTTTTTATGATGAGCATTCCTCATCATCACCATTTCTCAAATGATATCCTTTGTGATTATTCAAGAAGCAGTGGCGTAATTTTTTTGTAGTTGACCGGGTTCTGACTTGGGGAATATTATGAAAGAATATCCTTTGTTAAATGGGATGGCGAAGAACGATTAGGTACAGCATCACAGTGATGCGCATCAGTATCGCTACTGGTGGGAAGTGGGAAAGCAAGGTGTCGTTAATTAAATTAAGAAATGCTTGTCACACCCCAATGATGTTATGTTAGTATAATTCTACGAATTCGTACTCTTTTGAGTTTGATTTATACACCATACACCATACACACAATACTTCACATTCAACCTTCAACAAAGTGTGTGTGTGTGTGAAGTATTGTTCGTTATTTTAAAACAATGTACCTAAGAAGTTTGACTCAATGGGCGGCGCCTTGATCAAGGAATCGCTACCACTACTACTGTCAGAATCCCCATCGATATTCTCCTCGACTGGATCCCAGTCTGAATCGCTGGAAGCAGACATAGCTACAATCGACAATCCCATACCCCTTTTCACGCCACGTGATGGATCTCTCTTTTGCATCTTGTTGGATACACGATCTGCCCTGTTCGCAATAGGCATTACATGCGAGTTCCCAAATGCAGGCGGGGTATCTCCAGAAAACAGACTGTTGAAGAAGGTCCCGTGGCTCTTCTTTTGTTTCTTACTCCCTTTGGTAAGAGCCTCTTCGGTCGTGGAAGCAGGCGCCTGTTGGAGATTACTTACTAATCTATCGGCCTTGTTTTCTTTTTCACTTTTCTCTGCCGGTCTCAATCGACGCATCTTTTCTTTCTGTAGACGACGCACACGGCGGGGATTATCGTAGACCGAATTCTCCACTTCTCGCACGGCATCTAGGGACACCTGTGTTCCCATGTGTGCTTCGTCCCCCCAGATGCCATTCCGTCTCGCACAGGCACGTTTATGCGACAAAAGAGCACGGGATGTGGAACACTGCGTAAGACACACTTGGCAAATATTCTTCATAATGAATTCGAATGGTTGCAACGCATCCTTCAAAGGTTCCCTTTCTAGTTCTTCTGCAACCTGTTGTAGACTACATTCTCGGAACCAGGCTTTCTTGTTGCGCCTGTTAATGTGTTTCGACACGAGAAAAAAAGAATTTTGATCTTCTTTTGCAACCTGACCTGTACGCTCGTCCCGAGGTGGGCGTAAGCACCGGTAAACGTTTTTCTTTTTCCGACCTATAGTGACAACCAAAGGGTGAAACAACTTCGTGCCATTCAAACCATTTCCATGGACGATGCGGCACCCTGGGGAGAGCACCTCTCCAGCCCGTGCAACGAGACGCGATCGACGAAGAAACTGCAAAGAAGACTCATGTTGAGAAAAATATCCACGTCCACCACAGTCTTTGTCTTCCTTGTATGCTGTGTCTAATGCACGAACCTCTTTTTGAACGGCATGGGCAATCTTAGGTCCTGCTGTGATGGACTTTGGGGGCCGGCCTCGACGTTTCACTTCTGTTCCCAGTTTCTTGCGACCATCTTGCCGCCATTCTTCGACCTGTTCCTCGGCGAAGAAATGGGTAGGTTCTCGTTGCCGTTTGGATGGCTCCCGCCGACCAACTATTGATGCCTGCTCCCTCTGCTCTTCCTTTCTAGGTCTGCCTCGTTTTTTACGCACGACAGGATTACCCGACTCGCCCTCCTGCTTTGCCCCCTCCTTCAACGAGACCAAACCTAACTGTCGCATATGCTCCTCGTTCTCGCGGATTCGGGCCAAACGTCGCAGTTCGTATTCAGACATCTTTGGCTCCGGGGAAGAAATGGGGCTGTCGCTATTATCTTTCACAGGCACATCCCGATCTGGTGAGCCCAAGTTTACACGAAGGACAGAGGAAGCGAACTGGCAAGGGCCATTGTGACCTCGTGGGAGCCCCAGTCCTGGAGGGCATCGTGGGCAGGGTTCCAACAGGTTCAACAGGTCGCCCTTTCGTCGACGATGGGATGCATTCCCCGTAGTATGCCGACCACGATGACCCACCAACCTACCACTTTCTTTAACGCACAACGGGCACGGCCCAGCCGGATGATCCGATTCAGTTACGTCGATCTTCAAATGGCGACCTAGGTGGCCTGAAAGCTTCCCACTGCCGGGCACGCACAGTGAACACTCTCCGCCCTGTTCGTACGTTTTTCGTTCCACAAGTCTGTGTTTTCCACGATGCCCGCGTAGGTTCCCTGAGCCAGGTACACAAAAGGGGCACAAGTCATCTTTGACACCTGGTTCGCGTTTTCCGTACTGCCCACCAATAGAGTTGCCACTGTGCTGCATTTTGTGCGCCACGGCAGCCAAAATACTTGAAGATGTCGGGGGTGGAGGTAGAACTGAGTTGATCGCACCGGTCGAAGGACTTCCTTGCGAAGTCCCTACCTTGGGAGGTTCCGAGGCTGCGGGTGCGGAAGAGCATACAGATCCCACGTGGTAGATGCTGCGAAACAACCTTTCAAACGTGGCCGCTTGTGTGGCCGTATCCATCCCCTCTTGCAGGGCATTATTCGAAGCAGGGTTCGACTGTAAGAACAACCGGTCAAATTGTGCTTGAGTCTGTTGCCGCACCTGCGCCCCGAACGAGGGTAGCATTACCACGGGTACAGGACGCGCGTTCAACTTCAGGAGGGACTGGGGAGTTCGGCAAATGCTCGTGTAGCGCTCCTCGACGAACACGTTCGACACTTTCTGCATGTACGTGAGTCAGTCAGGATAATGTTCAGAAATGAGTTTGTGTGTCGTCTTCATGCTGCCCATCACCATTTTGTTGACTGAAAGTCGCCAAGTTGATTGAAAATCAAAACTTGAAGACTTGCATCGATCGATCGAGTTGTACCGACCGATGCCAAAAAACGGGCAAAATGAATGGCTTTCTCAATCCGTCGATGTTTTTGATGGAGACATCAGCTTGATTTTTGGGTAGTAATATACATACGCACAGCATTGATGGATAATTATTTTCAAAGAATTCCTTAATAGAAAAAGAATACATACAAAGTCTTACTAATGTATTGGTATACTGTATCTATATGTTAACAAACTGGCCCGACATTCGATACCCGCAATCCATCGCGTGGATCGGTCGGATCTGGGGTTGCGGGTTCCCGAGTACATCGGTTAAAACAAAGCTTTGTTTTTTTTTGGAGTATATATATGCCAACTGTTATTCACAAAATGAAACGATCGATCTCCCAGTCTAACAACGAAACACAGGATGTGGTGGAATTCTGCGAACAGCATGGAATTGAATATATTCCTCTTGTTGTGGAAATAGTAACGGGTACGGACGGGAAGAAGTCAAAAAAACTCCACCCCGACTTCCTTGGTTGGCCGAAACTAACGGACTTCAAAGACAACCCTGACGTTGTAAAAACACGTGTCGAGCGGTACAAGGAACACCCAAGTGAGTACACTCACATTGCCATCGATACACGGGTTATCCATCAGGTGGATATTGACTGCGAAGAATATTCCGACGAAGTAAAGGCAATATTGGACACCCACCCGTACACTGGTTCTTCTACGAAGGAGTATGGTCGACATATCTTTGTACGTGATACTTTATTCGACGCACCGAATAACAAATCACAATTTAAGAAAGATTATGGTACATCAGTAGAAATACTGACAGGTCAATGGGCATGGTGTCCACTCGATATGAAAGTTCGTAACGCCAACAAAGAGTTCGACTTCTCCGGTCTGAACGATATGATAATTATGACGTCTTGGGAAAACGTAACAAAACACGTGATGTCTATGCCGGAACGAGATCAAGCATTTAAAGGACGAGGAGTACTTGTTTCCGTCCCATAAAAAGCACTTGACACGATGGTGGGCCAGAGCAACTGAGAAGTATTGCCACCGGGCCGAAAAGCCTGCCAGCGAATACTTGGAGGTGACTTCGACGTCTAGTCGTAGTCTAGTATTACATACTGTATCCCTCCATGTACTAGTATACATAATGTTATATTTATTTGTTCTCAATGTGGCTCGACAAACTGGCTCGATACGTCCGAATATATACTATTAAGTACATGCATATAACTAAAATAATTAGTATCTAGACAGCATTAACAAACATGATGTTGTTTTTAACAAATGTGGGTATAAATATTACAAAGTAATGAAATAAAAAATGAAGCGAGAAAATGAAAATACATTAACTGAATTTTTAAAAAATCGTTACGTTAAACACCGTTTTGAAGATAATACAATTGTACTGGACAAGGGATATTTTTACAAACCCCAGAGCAATGAAAACATATTTGGCCCGCATGTAACAGTAGATAATGAAACATATTATTTTATTGAAGACCCACCAAGGTACGAACTGCTGTTGACAGAGCTACCAGTCGGTCCGGGGGCATATGTCGTGGACGCAGGAACCGTATGCTCCAAGAAGTTTAGCCGGACTGTTACAGAGGTGATTGGAAATCGCGTGTTAAACTGGCATTATCATGAGAAGAGCGTGGAACTCACTGGGTATTTCATCAAGGTATCAGGCAAGTTATCAACTACGATAGAAAAGCTATTGCGTACGACCTTACACTTTGAGCTCAAAGATGGTTTTGTATTATGTTGTGTACGCAACACAAAGTTGAAGGCCTTTAAACCCGAGCTTGCAGATAACATAGAGTTTATGCATCGAATAAAATTGCCAACATACAAACTGGTCGGTTATCGCCCTTTGAGTGATATAAAGGATTTATTGCTGCCAACGGTAAAAGAGTTTCTTGATAAGACACAGGTAGACTATATCCCGATAAACTTGGAAATAGAAGGCAAGCAGAAACGGCTGGTGCCGTTCAATTATGTCACTTACACAGCGAGTCAATCCTTTCTGTACGACAAAGTGGGTGAAAATCTTAGACGATACAATGAATGCAGGAAATGGATCTGTAGTTACGCACATTTGGGCCATGCTACGGATAAAGTCTATGTCATCGACATTGATTGCAAAGACATATCGGACGAGGTAAAGGGTTGGCTGAAGCGCTACCCATACTACAAATCGTGTACAAAAGAATATGGGTATCACATACTGGTCAAAAGTGATTTTAAGCCCAATAAACGAAAATACGATTTTGACCAGCGCTATGGCTCAAAAATCGAGTTACTTTGTGGTCTGTGGTCATTCGCAACAAAGAATGAAGCTGTTTACAACCCAGATGCATCGATGGACATGCATATTACGAAAGATATGCTGGTTCAGACCGAAGTGACCATGGCCGATCATGTACCAACAAAGCCCCATGATTATGGGAAGATACAAAAGCAAATTGTTGACTATTTGCAAAAACAGCCAGTGTTATTGGATCATAACATTGAATTCTTGGGTTTCTGTAATTATAATGAATTAAAACAGATTTGGCAGATAAGGATACGGAGTTGTATCGAAGGCTTCTGTCCTTGCAAGAACGCACCTGCAAATAACAACCACAACGCGAGCATCTGCATTGATCCAAAGAGGTTCTGGATGCGCTGTTTTCGTAATGAAGTAGGATCAGACTGCCAAACGAATGCATTGATATGGGATCTTCCTTTGGAAGAGAGCAAGGTATTCTTTCCACATGTTCATTCCGAATTCTTTGAGTTGTATGGAATATTCCCAGACGATGAAATGAAGTATAGCCCCGGTTGGTTGGCGAAGCGGTTTCTTTATTCCAACAAAGGTTATGTGATCCATCAGAAAACACTTTACGAGCGAGATGCCTACGGTATCGTTCAACGATGCTCACGGGATTTATTGGCGGTTGTTTTAGACCATTTCCAGCTGCTGAAAAACATATGTGATATTAATGTTATCAAATATGGAAAGCAACCAAAGGATAGTCAGTTCTTGGGATCGAACAAGGTCGTCATGCGATTAAACGGTGACATGACAATGGTATTGAATCATGTCAAGGCTGGTATTACCGACAATATGTTCTTGGACAAGCTGGATACCAACTATCATTTAATTGCTTTTAATAATGGCGTGTTGGATATTGATAACATAGAATCGGGTGTTCGAGAGGCTCTAAAGGATGAATATATTATGAACAAATGCCGTTACGATTTTGAGATGGCTTCAAATGAAGAGATAGAGTCATTTAAACGGAAGATACGTCCTCTTTTCTGTTCAGATGAGGAAATGGATTTTCGTTTGACATATGCCGCAAAATGTTTGATTTGTTCCAATAGAGAAGAAATGATACTATTTGAATTGGGTCGTTCCGATGTGCTACGTTATGTCGAAGAAGTGATATTTGGAGATACGATGGCATCCATCAGTCCTGATGCATTCTTAGCTAGAAAAACAGAAGCTAGGAAAGAGAAATGTATTGATCTTCACACGGCTAGGACAGCAAGGCTATGGGTATGCAATCATTTGGAATTGAATCGATACAATACCTTGGATAGAACCCAGTTAAACAACTTTATTTTACGGTTGACCTCTAGAAAGCGTCTGAATCACGAAAATCAAATGGTCAAAATACGAGCTCCGCCGATCATGATTTCATTGCTAGGTTCACCTTGTTTGCCATATTTGCCCGGACTGCATGTCATTAAGTACAACAGCGTAGAAAATGTTTCTGTGTTAAAAGACGATTTAGCTGCAAAACCAGAGGTGTACGTGTCTATGTTACTCCAGTATTTGAGGGAATATATGCAACATGGCTTGAGAATACCATCATCGATCCGAGAACTAAGTAGTCGGTCAATCATGGAGAATTTCAATAGTTGGGTGGATTATTATTTTGAAAAAGCAGAGGCACATATCCATAAAAATTCTTTGCATGAGATGTACAAAGATACCGTTGGAAATATTGAGCCACTGAAATTTACAAGTCTTTTAAGAGGCTGTGCTTTCAAGATTGGAAGAGGTTTGTTCGGGAAAAAATTAATTAAACAGGATCAGAATTGGTTTGATACTTTTTCTTCGGAAAAGAAGACGGTTGTAAAAAATTTAAAATTAAAATTAAACTATTGAATATTTATATGAAGTCTTTCCTCCATCATTATAACGCTAGTATATTATGAAAAACAAGATAATCCAAGGAATCGTTTTTATTAATGATTCACTATGTTTCATTTATGATGATGATTTTAAAAATTAATGTCCCCATCAAATCATCATAAAATCTTCATGTGTTAATATGGAATACGATGAAAGTCTTCATTTTCTTATATATTTTTTAAAATATATTTTTTAAAATATTAAATTAAATAAATGCATGCTCCATGGGGAGGCCCTCTCTCTGAAATGGTTAGCAGGTAAATAGGCGGGATTATTTTAGGTTGCATACAGCATTGCCATGTTTTTCATAATACCTACTATGTACTCCCTAGACGCTATTACAGGCGTAATCTTAAGACCTGCTGTGTAAGCCTAGCTCAATCTCGAGACAGGGCCTTGATTTGAAAAACTTTTTTTATTTATTTAATTTATTCATAATATACTAATAAGTACATGCATATCCTATATAAATAACATCGATATAGCATGAACAATAATTAATTAAATAAAATATGTTTTCTCTCTGAGGGGTGCCCTCTCTAAAATCGGTAACATGAACATATGCCCAAAAAAATTAGTATGAATACAGCGTTGCGGACTGAAGGTCGGACCAGCTCGGACCAGCTCGGACCAGTTCGGACCAGCTCGGACCAGCTCGGACCAGTTCGGACCAGTTCGGACCGGGCCGGATTTCCCACAGGTCTGTGGCAACCAAATATAATAAAGAAGAATTATAAAAGCAATTACACATCGTGTATAATCACAATGAAACTACCTAACCCCAACAACGACCCCATGATACGTGAAGAAAAAATAATACTATAAATATATTCTGTGAAGCATATATACATGCAGAGATTAGAACTACTGGACAAACTTGCCAAGGCCTTCACATTCAATGGTTACACTGACAACACAACCATCATTCACCGGGATGAATGCAAACAAGCACTTACCATGGTGCGGAAATTAGCAAATGAAATTACAAAAAGATACCCCAAGGATTATTGCAGACGCATCAAGCGTGGGATCAAGAATGAGAAACACTGTTTGTCGGTTTTGAGGGAATGTTTGCGATATCATGGAAAGCGAGTTGTGAGTATCAGAAGATTAGTATACAAAAAAGCGTTGAAGAAACAGATATGTAAATACGATTATTATATACTTTAATATTTATAGATTTGTTCAATCTGCTTACCAAACCTCGCTCGGTTACGAATAAACTGCCAGTGTAAAGGTCGTTTTTTGGTATTGCTCTCGTACCATTTCCTTCACCGTCTGAAGGCCATAGAGTTTTGGAACGCGTGTCCGCATATTCCCGCATTTTTAATCACCGTGAATGTTCTTCCACCCTAAACATGTAGCACAAGTCAGGTGGAAGTTTTATAAGGGAAGGGTCGTCTGGTATTGCGTAGTTTTCGATTGGCCACGCACCGATCATGTCGCGAACACCACCGTTTACAATATGAAAACCGTCGCCTTCGACGTGTCGAAAGATCAACCAATTGTTCGTGGTGCGTCCTTGATATTCGAAGATGTCGAAGTCAAGGAAGGCTTCTTCAGAGCGGTGCGTGAAAAGATCACCCGGATCGGCAAACATGACCGGTGCGACACGTCGAAGTTCAAGTTCATTTATTCTGGTCATACTCGTCTGTTGCATTTTGGTAAGAGTTGAGGGCATATATATAGTCCGAATGTCAAAGTTGACACTCACAATCAATGCGAGCGCAGTGCGGGTCGCACGTAGGTACGTAGGTACACAGTCGAAAATACAAGCTTGTGTGTCGGGCCACTTTTTACTGGAACACAGCACGGGTCGGGCCAGTTTTGGTATGGGTCCCAACGCTATTACAGGCGTAATTATAATACCTGCTGTGCAAGCCTAGCACAATCTAGAGACAGGGCCTCGATTTACAAAAAAATTTTTTTTATTTAATTTTTTCATATTATACTAATAAGTACATGTCTATCCTATGTAAATAACATGGACATATCATTGGCATGAATAAATTAAATAAAAAAAGTTTTTCGCCAGAGGGGTGCCCTCTCTAAAATTGCTAACATGAACATAGGCCCAATAAAATTAGTATGAATACAGCGTTACTCTCACAGTACAAACCCAAATCGTATACGTTTTTTTACGAACTATATTACAATGGCTGTTTTCGGGACCAGCACGTCATGCGTAGGAACTACACGACAGAATGTGAGGATATCTTCATATAATTGCATAGCTAGTGAACCAAAGTGAGGAAGGTAAGGCCCAAGCCGTTCCACAAACAAGTCTTCATCAAATGTAGCGATGAAAATCCAAGACTTGACGTTGCATTTTAATTCCATAACATAGACAGCCGGTTGGTCTGTCGACTCAAGCTGTCTTATGCATTTATATATGTAAAGTAATTGAATATTCGGTAACTTACCCCGCCAGTCTTCCATACTCAATAAATCTTTCATAAAGTAATTCCAAGTATTAGGGCTTTCTAATATATCTAACGGCTCACCGTTTCGTAATAGACTATCAACCTGATCGAATTCACCTGTTAAACAAAGATCATACAGCGACTCGTCGTCTGTATCGGATGGAGAATCGTAATCCATTTCTAGAAGTATAAGTGTCTATTATACTTGTATAGAATAGAATAGTTAACAGAACCATAGTTCTATTAACTTTCCAAAAAACAGCTAGCTCCCTTATCATTGCTATGCAAATACAGGGACGTAGTCTTCGCATCGGAATGCCCTAGCTGTTTCGATACTGTGGCAAGATCGCATCCATTGCGCAAACATATAGTGGCGAATGTATGTCGGAAATAATGGGGAGATGCGTGCGGAAGAATGTGTTTCATCACCTTTTTCACACGCTTCCAAGCCCCCACACTGGTCATGCACCCATTGCGCCCGGGAAACAAGTACCCCACCGCCGGCAGCTCCGGTAGTATTGCGGCAGAAGTTTTGGGACCCATGATGACAGTCCGTTGCTTCCGACCTTTACCGAGCACTTGAAAGTGCAGGGATCCCCGATGTAGGGTGATATCTCTCCGTTTTAGCTTGCGACACTCTGATATACGGAGTCCAAGATAGAACAGTATCTTCAGCATCAATTTGGTATTTCCATCAGCCATATCAATGGCGGTAGTTGCTTGTTCTGTTGACATGATACGCTCTCGTTTTATGTCAGATTTACGAGGAACAATGATACAGCGGCCGAGGTTCCCCAAACCGGGTTGGGTGTGACCTTGGTTAAAACAAAACTTGAGGAAAGAGCGGGTAGCGTGCAAACACCGACGAGTCACTGAAACGCTGGATGACCATTGTTGTATGTCTTGTAATCGTAGCCGTTCGAATGTTTTCTTTTGCATGAATTGCTGGAAGCAACGTATGTCAGCTCGGTAAGCGTCTACGGTAGTCTTTGAAAATGTACACAGCCAGTTCTCGACGATCGAATTCATGGGTGTTATTTTGGAAAAAAACGTTTGTATATACCACTGGTCTACTGCCATGAAAATTGTATAGCAGTGTCGTCACGAACAACCTTCGAAGCCAAGTCTAGCGGTGCGTTATATGAGAGCTGCTCAATTGTTTGTTTCAATTTCTTATTATAGTACAGGTCTCTTTTCAAAAAATATGGTTTCAACCGAAGACAAACGCCATCTTGGATTGCACTTGTTGTGTAATCGTTTTTTGAATACGAAACAATTAGCATTATATAAACCCACGCACATATATATAGAGATGTCCATCAATTTAGACAACGACGAGCAATGCATTTTGTGCGATTTGTCATACGCACATCTAGATGAGTTTATGTCCACGCAATTCAAGGTTTTAGCTTGCCGGATGACCAGAGGTGCACTCTACAAAACCCTGTGGCAATATTTGGAATGCAATAAACGAACGTTGTCTTTACAAGGCAATAATGTACCTGATATCAGTGTGGAGGAGTTAGAACGCCATTTTGAATATCACCACATTTCAATCGAAAGGACGGTTGTAGAACAAGCGCGGAAAACACAAGCTTTGCAGGAGCGTTTATCGAAAAAACTTGAAAACAAGTTAGATGAACGCAACGTAAAATTGTTTATTCAGCTCTCTAATCACCGGATTGCTTTGACAAAAAAAATGAATCAGTTTGATTCAAATAAGCATATCAAAGTAAAACCATATATATATGAATGAATCTATAGGAAATGAAAGCATTTTTTTTAGGGAAACGTAGCCGTCATGACTTGACTGAAGAGGAAGTCCATAGGCATCGGGGCAAAGCAGTACACTTCACGCACGATGGAAAAGAGTACAGCTTCAGCGCGGAGGAGGTAGACAATATGCTTGGCGTGTGCAAGCAGTGCAAATTGTATCAGATGCGCATAAAAGCATTAGAAATACAATTGAACACACCGAAAATGCCCGATAAGTGTGTATTGATTGTAGATCACATACAGAAACATTATTGCCCATCAACACGAAGGCTGTTGTCTCGGATAGCTTTACGTAAAGAACTCGATGGCGTCCTGATGACCTATGGCACCTTCGTGGATGATATAACGTGGTCTTGGGTTATACGCGAGTATTTAAATGATAGGAGTGCGTATAGAAAACTGAAGTTAGCATGTAGATAGCGTACATATGTATTATCGCATACCACACTTCTTTCGATGATAACGTGAATTTATTTATAACGATTTTTTTACATTTATGATTATCGGTTCCGGCGCTTATTTCCATACTTGCAAAGTACGATCGAACGATCCGCTCACGATTCGGTCCCCATCGATGGCGACAGAAGTTACAAGATCACTGTGGCCTTCGAGCGTCTTGAGGCACTCGCCCTCCGTATTCCATATCTTGATGGTGTTGT
>JACKZZ010001585.1_pt1 | contig 22789 bp, 11 predicted proteins | sample 8027871 | NCBI WGS metagenome assembly JACKZZ01 (sample SAMN15724774, study PRJNA655200) | protist metagenome | isolation source: fluorescence activated cell sorting (FACS) single amplified genomes of... | place: USA: West Boothbay Harbor, Gulf of Maine | collected 2000-07-19 | reverse complement strand
GTGGCTTAGAGGATGAATCACGAGAATTAAGCAATGGAGCAATAAATATGAACGCCTTAGAGCATGACAGTGCTGGTGCTGTCCCTTCCCCTGGTTACAATCGTAGAGCGCACTTTGTCGCTGTTGTTGATGATGAAGATGAAAACTTTGGAAATCCTCGCAAGAAAGCTCGGTATGCGCAGGAACCTTCTCCTCTCAGTCCGATGTCACAACTACCATCAGGTCGAAGCACTCATCGATATCCGGAAGATGATACTAGTAGTGATATGCGTACCTTAGTTGGAGAGCTCCTCCAACTGTCTTCTTCCTTGCAAGCAAATAAAAAACAATTAACGTGGAATTACGTCTGTAGTGTAACTTTACTCTTTGAAACTTGTTGCTATGCAAGGCAATTTTTAAAGGGGGTGAGTAGTGGTGATAATCAGGATAGTAAACCTGTTTGCAATTCTGGTGTTCTGAGCACTACTGCTATTGATTCACAATATTTGTCAGTTCATCGTGAGCTACTGAGCCTTAGTAAAATTGGAATTTCGCCTCAGCAACCCAATAGCAGTGGAAAACAACTGAATATGCAATCGACAACAAGCAGTACAATTATTTATGAACACTTCATCTGGCTTCCACTGCTTTCTATGCACCGAATTCTTGCTTTGTTCGCAGGGGATGCGCATGTGGTATTCGGAAAAATGGGAAGCTCGGGTTGCACTTCAGGAACTATTGAAAGGAGTCATAGAACTTGGTAATGAGCTGCATCATATTCAACCAAGCATTTTCAGTAGTAATAGTGCGCTCTTGGCCATGAGACTACAAAGTGCATCAGTTATTTATTCTGTTGATGATCTCCAACTTGATAGATGGCTGCGCAATGGCGACATCGTCTCTCCTCTTCTCAATATAATAGCATTTCCTTGTAGTCCTGCGAAAAGAAAAGGCAGCAGTAGTGCAGAATTTCCTGGTGTTCCCCTTTTAGTAATGCATTCATTCTCCGCAGAATCATTACTGCTGTTTTTATCTTTTACCACAACACATGTTAGGATGATGATACGATTTCAGCTCAATTCTCAACAATTGTCGCCAATTTCCCATTCAGAAGCATTGATGAGTCTCATTAAATTCAATTTACGACTTTGCTCATATTGTCTTGGTAAACAGGTCAACCCTACAATTGTAATTGAAAATATTTCTTATGTTATGGCAGCTGCAATGGCAGTTCTTATACGCTCTTATTCAGAGGAACGAGTTGCTTTGAAGAAATGTGCAGATCATAGTGTAGCTCTTAGAAGAGCTATGGATGCTTTGAAAGATAGATCCCTATCTCTTGAAGATCCAGACAGCAAATTGTCTCTCCTATATATTTTATGCCTTAGTGCTAGATGGAATTGTGCTCTAAAAGCTGATACAAATCAAGTATTGCAATCTTCTCCAAGTGTCGCTGATTCACTCGCTTCACTGTTGGCTATTGAATTGGTTTCTTTGTGGAAATTAATTAAACCGCATATCAAGCAGATAAATGAGAGTAGCGCAGGCACAGAAGAGATTCCTCCAGAATTCGACATTTGGAATGGAGTTGTAACATCTGAAAATTTGGCAGCAAATTCTAACGAGAATAATGTGAATAGTAGTAGTGATAGTGCAAGCGATTTGAAAATACTTCATAAATGCTGTGATAAAGTAGCTCCTATTCAATTACTGTCACATTTTGGTGCGGTAACTGCAGGTGTCATGGCTTGCATGGAATCTTCTACTCATACTCAGAAATCATCAGCCAAAGATAAGACTCTCTATGGTAACATTGTGGAAATTCGTCAAGATATTGAAGGGCATTGTGATGATTTTTTGAATAATATTATTTCACCGCACCACTCTGTTTCTACACGCCTCGTTGAGCTCACTACAATATGTATGCTGTCTTATTCTTTTCAGCTTGGTTTAGAGCCTTTTGCAGAACTATCTGTTGATGATTGTCTTTGGGGCGATGAGCATAAAGCTAGAACAGCCAAGCTTGTGAGTAGGAAAAGAGGTGGAGGTACAAGTGAAAAGCATGCTATCCATCAGAATAATTTGATGGGTCCTGTCGCTGCGCACATTTTCCCTTCACAAAATCAGACATCAAAACAAAGTCGTTCAGACGCTTCACTCATTACACTTATGGCACATGCTCGATTCATTGGTAATAGTGTGCTTATTAATCCCCAAGGTGCCGTGTGGGCTTTGTCGCAAATAGCCTATGTATGGGCGCACACTCCGGCTGATGATCAGATCGCAAGTATCGCATTTGGCGAGTTATCAGCTTTAGGGAAAAAATCTTTGCTTAAGTATCTTATGATAGCTAATGTGGATTGTGCTGTGAAGAATGTGATACTTCCATTACTATTATATGTTCCTGAGCCAAGTGCTGCACAAAGTCGAGTCATGGTTCTAAACTGCTTGTGTAGCAATATGCTGGCTTATCGGGAATCTCCTGGAAACTTTGATTTGAGCTCTTCTGGTACGGAGTCACCTCGCTCAAATGTAACAAACGACAACAATAATGTAGGTCATTTCGCAAGATTTGCGCATGCCCAAATAATGGCTGGTCTTGCTTTATATCCTGACAAAGCTGCTGTGCAAAATGCTAAAATGCTTTTAAAAGGTGACTCTGCTATATATTTTAGTTTAGGAGAACTTGATTCTCTATTTGATGAAAAACCTTTCATTCTTTACAGGCTGTTGATGTCAGATACTGTGCAGCAGGAAGCAAATATTGTAAAGATCATTGGGAGCAGCTTTGGAAAGTTGTTGAAATCTTGTGCTGAAAAATTAGAATTGCCTCTTATGCTTGACCGGGATGTTGGAAGTATTGTCTTTAACAAAACTACTGTGCAAAATGTCATGCTACCACTTGTTTGGGATCTTGGTTCTGCTGATATTGGGCGGAAGGCAAATGCTGAAAAGGCGCTTCGTGTACTGTGTACTTTGATTCGTGCTGATGCTCTTTCTTACCAGCTCACCTCTAATGCTTCTGTTTATTCAGATTTAGAGGACAATGTAGCAGAAGTATTATCTGAGCACTTTTTGTACGTTATGGCGAATTTATTAGAGAATCATGTACAGCCTGCGAAACGTGAACAAGATGTATCAACAGAAACGTTTTCTCTAACTCAACGTGTTCAATGTGTGCGATGCTTGAAAATGCTGGTATCTAAACTCCGACAACTTGATCTCGTACGCTATCTCCCTAAAGTCATGCGGGTTATGGATCGCGTGCTTGGGGATGGCAGTTCACAAGTTCGCCACGCAGGTATCGAATTGTCGGCCGAGTTGGTTCGAGCACTACCAAGTGCATTGCTTCGTGAAAATTTGAGTGCACTTGTTGTTGGTTTGTTTCCTTCCTTAGTACAGGATAAGTGGGTTCCTCACAGTAACCCAGAAGCACAACTCAAGGAAGCTCTACAGGCATTGAGCAAGTTTGGGACTTTGCCACAAGTCTCGCGTATAGATCGTCATGTCAGAGATCCCACATTACATCTACCAGATCCGAAATTGGGCTTATCGTCAGACTTAGTATTCATCTGTCAGACGAGCCGTGCTGTTGAAGTGGCCAGTGGGTGGGATGCAAATGCGAAGAAGAAGAGTATTCAAATCATCAACTCTATTTTTCGAAATGGCCGTGATGATATGAAGGCAGCCATTCAAAGTTTAGCATACGTGCCAGACCTTGAAGAGCTCAGTGATGCGCATGCACTGCATGCCAAGGAAACAAAAGAGTTAACTCTTGAGCAAACCATTTATTTGCTTTGCAAAACCTTTCGTCATGATTCCACTCACGTTCGAGTCATGGGTCTGCGTCAGCTCATAAAAATATGCCAAGATGACACCAAGAAAATGCAATTATATTCCCAAGTGAAAAACTCATCCACTGCAGGCGGTGCTACGTATGGCCATGATACTTTGGTTAGTCTGTTGCTGCAAGAATTACTCTTACTTGCATGTAAGGAGCGTGAACCATCAGTTATAGACGCAGTTGCACGGGCCTTGGGCGAATTAGGTGCTATAGACCCAGCCCGCGTGCATGTGGCCCTTCCATCCGGTGTGAATTCTCGGAGTATAGCTAGCATAGCAACCGAGGGGGTGTCTCCTAGGTCTCCTAGGTCAGAAGGGGGCAGCCCGCGTAGTACGCAGTCATCTGAGCTGTTTGCACGAATGCAAGACGATAGAACTGGCAACCCGGCTCCGTGGGAATGCTCGAATGTGGACATGGGTTTACTGCTTCTGGAGAGGTTTCTGGTCCCTGGAATGAGATCAGCTGGTGCAGCGTCCGAGCAAGATAAGACTAGCTATGCTATTCAAACCATTCTTCATAAATTGGCTGAGCTAGGTGACCCAAATTATAAGAATAGTTCTGGTCTGCCGGAAGGAATCAGGGCTCTCCTTTCTAAAAGAAATATGCTTGATGTTGTTGAGCCATTTTGGAGCACTAGCTACCGAATCGAAGGCCAGGCTCGTGATAGGCAGACTCCAATTTATCACCCCGGAATTGATTATAATGTGTGGATTGCTGCATGGACACGTCATTTGTTATCTATATGCGAGGATTGCCCCATCGTGAAAATGTTCGATGCATGTGGGGGCTTGCTCAGAGGCAGAGCTGAATTAAGTCAATTTATTTTACCACATGCAATCGTTATGTATCTCCAGCAACATGTCGAAAAGGGTGGAAAAGATGATGAAGCCCTTTGGGAGATTTGCTATGTACTCAGCGAACAAGCGGGTAGCGATTCGCATAAAATTGTCGATTCTTTGGTGCCTTCTCTAGAATCATTAACTAGCAAGCATGAGACACATCATAGCAGTGGCACTGGATCTGTTTCCCAAATGCCTGTTCAGGCTGTGTTTTCTTTGCTAGATACGCTGGGTTCGTGGGCCTTTCATGGACTTCAAATGCAAAAGAAAAGCATGAGTAAGTCTTCTACTGCTAGCTCACGCGTGATTAAACAAGCAAACTCAATTGGTTCGATTATGCAAAGGCACATCGACAGGGTTCCGAAATTGTTGTTATGTTTCGCCGCATTGCGAGCTCGAGCACATGCACGTGCCCTGAGATATTTTGAACTTCATGCGCGTACCTTGGCTTCATCGCATAGACTAAAGGAAAGTATTTCTGGAACTGAACAAAGGAGTAACCCGTCTGTAGTGGATCTCAGTGTTGCAAGTAGTGTCGTTACACAAGTGACGCCTCGCCCAGCCGATGGTTCTAATTCTGAACTGCCTGTATTGAAACCTTCGCAACTTGATCTGCTTATGTCTGTATACTCAAATCTGGAGGATCCTGATGCTCTGAAAGGCGTGCAGACTCTTCGTCAAATTAATGGCTACCCAAACATGCCATGGGCACGTGTCCTCGAGCTTGAGCAAACAGATGACTGGCTTGGCGCACTCCTCGAATACGGGTTATTGCAGGATGCCAGCAGCGGGAATGAATCACTTATATCAGCTTTCCATGCACATGAATCATCTACTAGCTTTACATCTGGAAAGCCTTTGACTAACCGTAGTTCTACGACTAAACCGTCGCTTACTCACAATTTACTTGCTGTTGGAACAACACCCCCAAGCTTTTGTTCTAATAAGAAGAAAAAGTCTACTTCTTCTCGTAAAAGAAAGCCTACTAAATCAGATGCAGCAGAGGTACATCATGAAAAAGACGTAGACCCTGCAGATGCTGATACTTTCTTAGAAACAGACGATGACACTGTCATGGACTGCACTGCCGCTGATGATGAATCAAATGATGGCGATGCTTCTGAGTTACCTGCTTTACATAATTTCTGCTTAATCGAAAAGGGGCGTTTGCGTTGTCTCATTGAACTCGAGCAATTAGATTCAGTTGTAGACCAGACTCTTGGTATGGTTCAACGAATCCCAGATTTAGAACCAGCTCTTCTTCCACTAGGGATTGAAGCTACATGGAGATTACAACAATGGGATAATCTAGAAACATTTCTTAATCGTGCTCAATCTCTTGGAAATAGTACTGGCACAACAGATGTCTCATCAGGTGGTGATAAAGCTCTTTCTGTTATGCAGTCGACCCGAAACTCTCTAACTAAAGACTCGTTTCCTGTTAGTATAGGACGCCTTCTGCTCAGCCTTCACAAGAAAAACAAGACCTCTTTCGATGAACAACTGCTGGAAACTCGTCGTCGTGTTATGTCTTCTCTTAGTGCAGCAAGCATGGAATCCTACGGACGCGCATATCCGCAGCTAGTTAGACTGCATATTTTGAGTGAAATTGAGTCTGGGTATGAACTAGTGCATCTACACCCTCACAGTGACAGCAACATTAGCGTTCGGAGTGAACGTCGGTCGAAGATGTTGAAATCATGGGGTTGGGATGAAAGATTAAACATGATGAGTCCATCTGCGCGTCAAAGATCGATGTCGCTTGCAGTACGAAGGACACTTTTAAGTGCCGCTGGCATGCGTGAGCAGGTTGCACGCAATTGGCTTGGGCAGAGTGACACGATGCGGCAAATTGGGCACTTCGATGCTGCACGTGTTGCATTACGAAGTGCTGAACAGCAATTAAATCGTAGTGATAGCAATACTGAATCTTTGTTACAAGAGTGTCGTATTTTGAAAGATTCAGGAAGAATACATGAAGCCTTGATGCTCATTGAACCAGTGGAGCATAACATTCCCGCTATTCGTCATGCATACCGTGAGTACCGCAAAAACCAAAAGCCTTTGCCAGGAATCTTATCAACTCCTGAACGTATAATTACCTTTTCTGAAAGGCTGTTTTTAGCTACACAGCTTATGGTTGAAAGTAAAACCAAGCAAGGGGCAGCTATTTTGGAGCGATATAAATGCATCATTGACTTAAGATCGAGATGGCCAAGCTCTTATTTTGAATTTGCGCGGTATTATGAATATTTGTATCATGCAGCAAGAGCAAAAGAAATTGCTGATCATAGCAGCGTTACGAGTATTAGTAATGGTAGCAGTGGTCGTCATGTGTCTTCTGCTACCTCTACTCGAAGCACAGGCTCTCGTGGAGGTAATGACGACAGCTATGAATTCAAAAGCCATTTGTATTTGCTATATGCAGTCTTGAATTACATGAAAGCAATATACTATGGTCAAAGTGAAGAGACGACATACTTAAGCATGATCACACAAGCATTGCCTCGAATGCTAACATTGTTCTTATCTTTCACACAAATAAGAGAAGAAGATTTAGGTACTGCAGCGCAGCGCCAGTGTACCTTAGTAGCCTTTCCTTCGGCGCGAACAAGAGCACCACCTCCTATGGCAAGTGGCCCATATCGAGCAATAGATAGCCTCAGGCGTGCACAGACTGAATGCTGTGATACAGTCAAGTTGTATAGTAGCAAAATTACCCCGAATGTATGGTTTTCATGTCTCCCACAATTAGTGAGTCGCATTGAGCACACACATCGTGATACTGTGGAAACCATAAATCATATCATTCTCAAGGTTCTTATTGCTCACCCAAAGGAATCTGTATGGCATGTCGCTGGGTTATTGCAAAGTCTTATTCCAGCAAGGCAAGCAATTGGAGATGATCTTGTTCGCAAAGCTTCTGCTAGTTTGGGCGCTAAAGGTGCTGGAGATGCTGCCATGTTAGCTGATGCTAAAATCTTCTTCAGGAATTTAATTGATTTAGCAGTAGCCCCAGCACAAGATAAAGAAAAGAAGTTACGCTGGAAATGGCCAAAAGACATTAAATATGAAAGGTTCATGGTGCCAATGCAAGGTATACTGACCGCAATTCCCCGTTCTGCAATTCAAGAAGAGTCTAATGAGAAATCTGTATCATCTATCTCAGGAATTACTCTCACCGAAATGTACATGAAGAACTTTGATGAAATAGTGGATGTAGCATCATCAAAAGCAAAGCCTAAGACTGTGTACCTAACAACAGTTTGTGGAAACACTATCAAATTTCTTTGCAAACAAGAAAAAAATGGCGATTTACGTAAAGATTCTCGAATGATGGAGTTCAATACAGCTGTCAATCGACTGTTCAAAGACGACGCTGAAGCTCGTAGAAGAAATTTGAAGTTACGCACTTACGCAGTTGTTTGTCTCAATGAAGAATGTGGTATCTTGGAGTGGGTCAACAACACATCCTGTTTAAGACATCTTATTGCTGAAGCTCATTCTTACCACCCTCATGATTATGGAACTGTCAACTCGAAGGAGATTTACAAGCCCTTTGTAGAATTGCAAACAAACCAAGCTGACAATCTGGAAGAACTTGTACGAGGCTATCGTCAATTAATTTTAGATGATTACAAACCTTGCTTTCACAGATGGTTTCTTGCTACATTTCCTGACCCAACTGCATGGTTTGATGCTCGAACAACATTCACACGCTCTATGGCTGTTTGGTCTGTGGTAGGATATTTAATTGGCTTAGGTGATAGGCACACTGAGAATGTGTTGCTAGATACAACTTCAGGGGAATGTGTACACGTTGATTTTGATTGTATTTTCTCAAAGGGTTTAACACTTGCACGACCAGAGATTGTTCCATTTCGTCTTACACCAAATTTAGTTGATGCTATGGGCGTTACTGGAGTTGAAGGTAACTTTCGTCGCACAATGGAAGTTGGGTTGACTGTACTGCAAGACAATAAAGAAACTCTTATGGCTGTTTTGGAACCATTCCTTCGTGACCCTACCGTCTCGTGGGGTCGTGGGGGGAGAGCGCAAAGAATGGATCATGTTGTTGCTTCTGGAGTTACACGAGGTTTAGATCACAGCCATATACCGATAACTTACGCCGAAAATGCAGATGCTAAGGAAGCCTTAGAAAAGATCTCAGGCAGATTGAATGGTGTTTACAATTTGTCCAACCCAGCCAAAAGTAAAATCTGCCGAGGATACAAACGAAGAAATGAGTCGTTGCCTCGCTTTGGCTTGGGTGCAAGTGATGATGAATCATTGCCGCTCAGTGTGCAGGGGCAAGTGCAGCGTCTGATTGACGAAGCAAGGGCGGAAGAGAACTTATCCCAAATGTATATCGGGTGGCAGCCCTGGGCATAAGAGAAATCTGTGTTAGAAATGTATAAACTGCTTTAGAAATTACATGTAATAATAATTGGCGTGACCTAATTTACAAATATGCCCGTCTGCTAAAGGTGCTTATCTGAGCATTCCTCAGCGGCTACCTGCTGGGCACATTCTCCGTTATTTACAATATTGATATTAGTTGCTCCCTCTCGAGCGTGTGGTGTTTGGATGCCTCGCATCTTGGTGTTAGGTAGGTCCAGCCTGGTATAGTCTAGCACACGATGTCTCATGATGACGCATGAGATTGTGTCTAGGAAGTGCTTTTCCATGGCTGTCCTGAGAGACTTGGAGTGCCAGCCGCGTGGGGCACCAGCTTTGCCTTTCGAGTAGAAGAAGTTGATTATGTTCGTGGCGGATTTGGATATCTCCCCTGCGGAATCAAAGGCCACACCTACTGCATCTCCGTCGTGCAAGTAGTTAGCGTGCTTAGTGTCCTTTTCGTTTCTGCAACTTTGGGTAGTCTTGACGTGTATCCATCCTACGTGACTGTGTGTTTCCAGTTAGACGCAGAGTGGATGCCATACGCTGTGTGGTCTAGCATCCTCACCCCATTTTCGTTCTGGAATGTGAGTGTCCACAGCGAGTCGCCTCTGTGACGGACGTCCTTATCCGGGCTGGCAGCTTGCCTGGCGATGATCTTAGTCTTAAGAGTATCAGCCTTTTCAGGGTCGACATCAAAGTGGTCAACAATGACTGCGTCCTTGACTGTCAGTTCCAGGTGAAGTATCTTCTTGAGGTGTGTGATGACCTGTCTTTGTAGCTCCTCATGAAGGGATGACCTAAGTGTGGAGTATTTGATTTCTCCGTCGAATTGGGTTCTTTTTCTGCTCTTCGCGCAACGTTCAGCATGTTCAAAGTATTGAACATTCTGTTCGTTGCAGTGTTTGCAGGTTATATATTCCACTTCGAAATCTATACCTAGCGTGGTCCAGATATTCTATTCTGGCTTCAGCTATACTGAGAGGTCTACCTTTGGGGCATCGGTGCAAGAGGTTGAGCCACCTGTTGAATATGGGGCCTCGCTGTGCAACAAAGGCGCGTACCTTGGCATTACTCTGCCTATCCTTTTAGGCTCGAATGTAATCCGTAATCCGTAGCTTTCCAGGATTTCCGGGTTTCCCACAATTTTCGGGGTAGGTAAAAAGAACTACAATACTTATTGCATTTCACGGCGCGGTGTTTCATTTGCGCAGCAAGTTTTCTGAAAACCATGGGAGAGAGCTACTTGACCTTTATGTACGAGCGCGGGGAGCCGACTACTCCCCAGACGCTCATGACAGAGGGACTGTCTAACCTGGCCTTCTGGAATAGTACGTATCCGAGCATGCAGTTATAGTTATGCTTGAAGGCTTGTAAATTTTCGACTTGGCTTCGCTATAGTGCTGTCATACTACCCTGCTTGGTGCAATCCATTTAACGCTTTCTTTGAATTCTCCTTCTTCCCTTCTACTTCTTCCTTAACAACTCCGGTCCTCCTTCTTATCACTACAAACTGCAGTCGCTTGGACCGTGTTTTTCTGCCTTTTGAATTACACTCTGCCTAAGATCATTAGCACTTTTTACCCCAATTTTTATGAAAAACTTGACGAGAGAAAGAGGAGGGAGTTGCCATCGTGGGCCACAGGTATGTTTCATCATTTGATTGTTGCTCCTGCTGGATTTTACATGATTTATTGTGATTACATGACGCCTTCCGAAGTTTACAGCAAGATGGATTATTCTCGCGACTTCTGGGGCCTGCACACAATCACTTATGCTTTTGGGTACATAATGGCCGATACCCTGTTCTTCACAATTCCTGAAGTACTAGCAGGCAAGTGGGAATATGCCTTGCACCATCTTGCTAGTCTAGGGCTTTACTGGGGTTTATTAAGAGCAAATGGTGCAGTATTGCGTTTTGTTCCACATTTCATGATCTGTGAAACTTCCAATGCTATTTTCAATACTGCATTCTTTGTAAGAAATGGTGGTGGAAGTGATACTGCATTTTTGAGAAATTTGGAGAAATCATTCGGTATTGTTTTCTTTGTTCTGAGGATTTTGCACTTCCCTGTAGCAATTCATGCTATGCTTTTGCTACCAAGCACAACGGCTCTTGGGCCTTGGCGATGGGTTCTTGTGCCCATCCTTGCATTGCAGTTCATGTGGTTGTACTACATCATCAAAGCACTTTCAAAGAAAGCAAAAGCACGTGCCGAAAAAGAGAAAAGTAAGTAGTGGAGTAACCATCCAATATAGGGGTTGAATTAATTCATTAATTTATCAATTATATTATAAAAAGAGAGAAGCCCTTCCAAACTGCGTTTACTCAAATCTTTCTTCAACCAAACTCTTACTCATCTCTTTCCCGGTCCATTAGCTCCCTCTTCATCTCACAACTGCCACCATCAGTACAGCTTTATGCCCAGCAACGCTCGGACTCGCCGATGACACCCTTGACATCAAGGTCTATGGGAGAATTGCGACCAGACTTCATGTCAGGGCTCAAATGGCAGATATATGCAGCAGAAGTCTTCGCATCTGCTGATGTCATGGGAGATGGGGGACCGGTAACTCCGAAAAATCCCTTGGCCTTTTCTGGCATATCATGTGATTTCTCTGTGTGGACTCTATCGAATGCTGAGGGCTGGCATTCCTTCTCCATTTGCGAATTCGAAGGAGGAAGTCGCTCTGTGTTGCCACCACCTCTACCAAAGAATTGAGGTCGAACACGAGGGCGAGAAGAGACGGACCGGCTCCACATCTCTGAAGCATTCAGATACAGTTCAGACACAACTTCTCTAGTAGGCTCTGGGGCGCTCTTTTCATCCTTTGACACATGTTCTGTTCCGAAGAATTTAGCTGCTTTTGGTGGGCAATTGTCTGGCAGAACGTACGGGATCATGGACTTGAAGACACCCTTCTCCCAGTACCCACTGGTGTCAGCACGGTCGTTGTTGTACGACATCACTCCATATCCCCACTAGAAAAGAAGAAAAACAATGCAACATATGTTTGGAGTTTGTTGGTCAGTTGAATGGTTGGTTAGTAAAGGGTGCACAAATGAATCCAATTATAGGTATGGAATGGAATGGAATAAGGCACATAGAAGCAAGATTCAAACAGCAGCCACAACGTAACGTGCCTTGACGTCACTCCTCCACTCTCCTGTGTACTTGTCACCATTTGGGTACAACATGGTGCCGTGTCCAGCAAATTTGTTTTGGATGAAGTTGCCGTCGTAGATGCATCCTTCAGGGGTACTGAAAACTCCATATCCACAGAACTGGGAATCATACCACCCCCCTTCGTAAGTGCTCCCTGTGGCGTACTCCATTCTTCCCTGTTGTTGTGGACGTGTGATGGAAGAGATAATGGTGGAGGTTAAGATGGGGGTGAAGGTTGGGGTAAAGGCGGGGGTTAATGTCTGTCAATAGAGACTGAAGGGGTGGAATGGCATGCAGAGCAAAGAAGCAAAGAGACAGGAGATCAAGGTTCGAAACGCCAGCGTTGGTTATGCTACTCTTTCATTGGCATCCCTGGCAATGCCGGCATTGCCAGGGATGTCATCGAAAAGCCTCTGGCATTTCGGACCTTGCAGGAGACACGCGGCGTGGAGCCGGGGAGCACGCACCTGTCCGTGAAAGTGGTCATTTCTGTAGTTTCCACAGTATAAATCCCCGTTGGCAAACTTCAGGGTGCCTGTTTGCTCTTCAATATAGCTCTGCATGTCTGTTAATTGCAAGTAGAACGGGAGATGGAGAAGGAGTGTTAGAGTCAAGCAAAAACTTTCTCAAAGAAAATTTTTTAGACGCTTGCTAGCAGCAACACCTTGCATGAATATCAGCTATGTACCTAGCTTCAAAAATAGGGATTAAATTGGACAATGAACCTGTAAAATGCTTCTCAAAATGGAAAACTTCTGAGGTTGGACCGCATTCTAAGTACCCCTGAGTACGCCTTACTCAAAAACTGACCATTATTTATATTATTATTATGCTCGTCTTCTTTTCAAACCTTTTGTCCTAGGCGTGAAACAGGCGCACCTCTCAGACACAAGACACAGGACACAGGTCATTCTATACTCTATTAGTGAGGGACGCTAAACTAAAAACCTGTTTCACGCCTAGGACAAAAGGTTTGAAAAGAAGTCATATGCAATCATGGAATTCTATATATATGATGTCCAAGAGAGAACTATTTACAAAATTATATTTAATCAACGATGCAAAAGGAAATTCAGGTGTCTTAGAGTCTTTATAGGCGTTTTGCCACAAGACCATGATGAAATATCTCGTTCCATTCTTTTTAATAACACCTTCTCTCTGTGCGTCTTTTAATACTCAAAGAAATGACCGAAGTTGATCTCTTTTTCCATCCCTCCAACCTTATCAGGGGGTGCTAAAACAACAGGATTTGTATCATCCGACGTTTTCATCTGAACAACTAATCTACTCAGAAGACTCTGCGCGAACTCCTCTGCCAGCTCTTTTTCAATAGCACATAGCATTGGTAGTTTAATGGAACCAGTATCTGTTTTTGCAACTACTTTACTATCTGCAGAAGTAATTGTAATGGAAATTTCTCTATCCATTGCTAGATGAATTTCAGTCGCTACAACCTTAATAATACCTGAAAATGTCTTGGGTAAATTATTGTTCTGCTTTCTAATTAAAGCTGCCTTTGCAGCAGCATTTGCAATAGCTACTGCTGCTGCTCCTTTTAAACCAACATTTTTTGTATCAATTACAGCGGGTACTTCAACCACTGGCAATTCAATAGATTGACCACTGATTAACACAACCTCTGGGTCACTCATAATATTCAATTCTTCAGGTTGGTCATCAACGACTTCAGCCCTATCTTTCGTTTCAGTAGAAAGGACAATTTGATAATGATGTATCCCTGGTTCATCTTTCTTCTCAATTTGTTGAACCTTGACAAAATCAATAAAATTTTCAGCTAATTTACGAAGATCTTCAAATGACTCATTCTGTTTAGCTTCGTCCGCATTATCAGACTTATTGTTGCTAAGAGCCATCATTGCAACTCTTCTGTTCACAAATCTTTCACGGCAAATGCTACTAATAATATCATAAGCGTGAATGACCATTTCATCAGCATTCACAGTCATATTTGAACTAGTACATGAAGCAGCAACACTGGCAGCTTCTTTATCAGAAAGTTTGACCAAAGGTATTTCCAAAAGTGCTTGGATACATTGATCTTGGGTTAATTCACGGGAATCAATAGCTACCATGCTTTCAAAAGTTTGCTTCAAGAAAAATTCTAAATCACTTTGAATTAATCCATTCATAGCAGAATTCATATCTTCTCTAGTTTGATTCTTTTCTTTCTCAGCGTCTTGTTGCAATACCAAGGCTCTGTTAGACAAATGATCTTCATCGAATAGTTTCATAATTACCTTTGCTGCATGTTCAGAAAAACGCTTATAATCAAGTAGTTGACCAGTTTTATCATAGCAATCTGCCCAACTCACAATTGACAAGATTTGCGATCTATGCAAACGTAAATCATTCGCGTTTTGAAGAGCTTGGTAACAAACTTTCACAGGAACATAGATGCTATTGGCATCCAACAAATTAGCTGTAATCATGTCTTCACGAATATACTCAATATGAGCTAGAATAAGATTTGTACACGCTGTTGGTGATATTTCATTAAGAATACCTCTCATGATACTTGTTCTACGGCAAGCATGTACTATATCAATTAATTCATTGAGTGTTTTCGTCAAGGGCTTGATCTTTATTTTACTACTCTTCATCACTTTTTTCAAGGACATTTTCAATGCTCTTTTTGCAGTTTTACTCTTGCCATCACCTGCAGCCCCACCTAATTTTAATAGAGTATTTTTGGCTTCATTCTCACTTTCTTTTGAGTCTTTTCCTTCAGAAACTGCGAAAGCAATACCATCGAAATCTCTGGATTTTGGCGAGAAAGCTTTAGATGTATCGTGCTTAATGCTATTATTCTCATTTTCGTAAGTAGTTCCTTCTTTTTTCTCATCAAAGCTCTTAGGTGAACTTGCACCTTTGGCATCAGATCCAGTTTCATTATCAGCAGCGAATAAATTAGTTATTAATGCACTACCTTCTGTTCTTGTCAAACCAGAATGGGGATTATGAACCAATTCATTCACAGCCTTGAATCTTTCAGATTCGAAATGTAATGCTTGGTCAATAATTGCTAACCTACTACGAAGGTACGATGCTATTTGAATAATTTCTGCTCTTGATGCTTTTGCGATAGCCTCGGCTTTGTCATAAGCTTTTTTTTCATTATTAGATGCGTCACCAAATGCAATTTCTTTGGCCATGAAGGTTTTCAATAGTTCAACACAATCGGGTAAAAAGGACAAGTAATCAATCAAGCCATCTTCATCTCCGTCTTGACGATCAGCTTCTGCGAGAATCAAGTCTAATTCCATAGCAGGAATGCCCAAATTTAAGCTATGCAGAATTTTTTTGAATTCATCTAATGTCAAAAAGCCCGTATTTTCTTCATCAGATAATTCGAAAATACTTTTTAACCGTTTGGTGAGTTCCTCAGATTGTTCTTTCATGGCTTCTTTATCACCTGCAGATGCCAAATTTTGCATGCTGCCTGAATGAAGTTGAGCTGCTAATTTACGATTTTGTTTTTTCCTTTGCAGAATGGGTAAATTTTCCATTAAAAAACCAACAATAGTTTCAAGAGTAATTTCATTATCATGTGATAGTGGCACTACGTAGAAATACGCTTCAATTTCTTCATCAGTAAGCTCAAATTCTAATGACTTCATAACGAGAACAAACTCTTCAATGTTGAGTGAACCACTATTATTAACATCACAAGCATGAAATAAACCAGATACTTTACTTGTTAGCTCTTCCGTACCTTCATTCAATGCAGTCATCAGATTTTCACTTGACAAATCGGTGGTATTGATGACTTCTGCACGCTGTCTTAAAGCTTTAGGTTCAAACATATATTCTATAGCTTTTGCTGCAACTGGAACAAATTGATGATAGTCAACTTCACTATCAACAACAGAACCAGCAAGCAAAACACAAATTTGTAATCTGGATAAATTCTGACCACAAGATTTCATGACAGAAATAAGTGCTTCAGTGGTAATGCGACCAACAGCACCATCATTTTGAGTAAGTACACTTTGCTCAGCTTTTCTGCAACTATCATATAACTCACGCTGTAAATTACTACCTTGAGCTCGAAGGACTTCAGATTTTAAAGCGTGGAATTTCACCTTCTTCAGGACATCATTGAGGCCATTGTATAATACTCTTCCAAATGGATCAACAGGTAGCATGTAAATAATACGAGAAATTTCAGATTCATTCAATTCTGCAGCATATGCAATACTCGATAAACAACGCCTAAATTCTTGTAGACGCATAACACCGTACTTTTTGGGATCACATTCAGTGATCTTTCTCATGCAGATTGTAGTGATATCATCAAAATCAATTGTTTCCATTTTTTGATTGACTTCTTCTTCGTACATAGCGTCTCTACTACTGCAATAAATTTTAGCTCTTGTCAAGCAGCGGAAAGATTGAATTAAATCAACAGCCAATGGAACAAATTCATCGAATTCTACAACACCATTTTCATTTTCATCGGCTTCTTGAATAACAGAACGCAACTCACTGTGAGAAATGCCCAGCTCAACATTATCCATGAGCAGTTCAAACTCATCATAAGTCAAGTAGCCATTACCATCATCATCTGCTTCTTGAAACATAGTAACAAGCAGTGTACGCAATGAAGATAAGTCATCATTATTTGCTGACTGCAAAAGATTTCTCGATGAAGTACTGGATACCACATCAAATATATTGTCGATGGGTACCCAGCGTTCCACTAGCTCTTGCTCTGTCTCACCCCCCATTGTGAGTACTCGAATACAAACATCTTCACTAAACCCTGAGGCTTTTGATAATAACTGAATGATAACTGTGTGAGCAAATGGAATAGTATACGGTCTAGATAGGAGAACATGATATCCTTCTCTTTTCAAGTTCAAGACTTCAGCACACACGCTCATTTGACTACCATCTTCAAATTCAGAATTTGCGTAGTCAACACTACTACCTTTGTCGCCTTGATCAACTTTAGAAAATTTAGATCCAGTTGTGTCCAAAGATCCACCAGCATCTAGGCTCCCAGCTGTATCTATAACAACGGAACCTTTCTTCACTTCATTGCTTTCTCCTTCATCATTATTTGTCTGGTCTGCGTGTGCTACTTTTTTTATTCTACCACCACCAGTATTGCCGTTTTTAGTAGCAGGTCTTTGTGCATTAGATGTTTCTTTACCAATGTGAAACATTTGCTTGTACAAGGAATCATCACCAGTCGCAGTTGATGCAACCGAACCCATGTTGAGTGTCTCTTGCAAGTCGAACATAGAGTTATTATCAAGATAGTTGTCATGTGTCAGTGCTGCACCATTGGCTGTTTGAGCTCTAACGCTAAGCACACTGCGCGCTAATTTGTTATGCTTACTATTGATTGATTCACGTCTGCGACCATTGGAAGTGTTGCCTCGACTGGAGCGAGGGTCTACAGGGACTCCTCCCACAATATTTTCATCATTGAATACAGAATTGCTTAATGTGTTGTCAAGCGAGCTTGTCAGAGGTTGCATGCGCTTAGGCATCAATTTTTTAGGTACACGAAAACCTAGATGGCCACCGCAGGGATCAGAACGTCTTCCCTGCTTGAATAGCTCGTGATGTTTATACCACTCGCGACACCCTTTCAGGGTATATTCGGGTCTGGCTCGTTCAATGCGTTTCAGCATATCTTCGTTTTCTCGTTGCACTTTAAGAAAGTCACGAATGCGTCCCTTGAGTTTTAAGTTTTTCATTAAGACTAATTCAGTCTCCACTCTCTTCTTGTGTTCACGTGACGCTTTTGTGATGCTACTCTCCAAATTCTCGACTTTGGCAATACGCTGATATATGACTTCATTTTCCTTACGAATAACCTCCTTCTTATGCAGTTCAGTAATTTGCTTCCATGAGTTGTTGGTGAGGAAGTCTGGAATATCTACTCTGCATTCCACCACTGGTTCCATATTGGCAATACGTTCACGATGGACTTGGTATAACTTTTCCACCACAAATTTGCTCACAGCTGGCTCTTTGTTTGTCACCTCCTTCCCTGGCACGAATGATGCACTCTTTCCATCGAAAGTCAACATCGTATTTCCTTCTTACCTGGAGGTAGTAGGACTATATGATGGGATGATGGACTCTGTAGGAGATCTCCTGTGTTGCACCTCTTCGCACTAAATTCAAGGAAATTGGCAAAGTCGCTCTTCGATTCTATAATAAAAGCTTTAGCTTTTAACTGATTCAGCTATTCTTTTGTGTTGCGCTACTATCAAAGGCAATGAAATCAATTCAACCGAAAACCTGAAAACAGCTCGATTTCCTTGGGGAGAGGGTTCCCCTCAGTGCGCCGACCCCATATGCTATGGGTGCATGGTATACTCTTGAGAAAGGTTTGGGCCTTAGATTCAACACTATCGATAAATGCAGTGCACACCATTCCAAATCTGAGTGGAGAAAGTAAATTATGCAAAATTGTTTCCTCTGTGGCAGCAGCACGGCCGGTAAGGGCTGCCGTGCTCTCGCTGTCCAGGACTTGCAGCTTTTGGGCTCTCTTCCTGTGGATGACAAGCATCCGCTCCCTGTTGAGTCGGCGAACATTCTAGAGCAGCTAAATACCCTTCCTTCTGCAGTGGAGGAGACTTCTTGGGTGTGTTGCTGGTCCAGTTGCCCTGGCAGTACTCGACTTTTCACAATACGAGCTCAAGCGAATCTACATGACGAGCCACCTATTCGGGATGGCCCATTTGACTTGGGTTTCATAAAATATGACCCTGCTTACTATGACGATATTTTAACGGAGAAGAGAGATGCTGTAGCAGAATTACTGAGAAATGAAGGTATCGAATTACCAAGACAAGTAGAATCCATCAGAAGTCCACCTTCATACTTCCGTCAACGCATACGTCTAGGAGCATACGTATCTGCAGATGGTACTGGCATGCATTATCTGATGTGGAACAACGAAGGTATCCCGTGTAGACTTGTGGAGCAGTTTCCTATTGCAAGCAAATTAATAAATCATTTATTATCACCATTGAAAGCACTACTTTTAGCCAGACAAGTTATGCTTGCAGGCCTTTCCGCTGTTCATTTCTTGACGACTTTGAGTGGAGAGGCATTAATTACTCTTGTTTACAATGCCAGTGCAGGCCTTGACTCAGCATCACTACAAGAAGCATGGAGTGATTGTGCTAAAGAAATTGTCTCTTCTTTGCTCTGCTATGAAGATAACGAATCTTCCACCAGAGGAGGGGATGAGGATGATGTAGAAATAGGGGAAGGAAGCGCTACGCCTCTCAAAGCTGTCAGCATTGTTGGGAGCAGCAAAGGGGTGCGTCTAGTAGTTCCACCAGAAGCGACTAGTGTGACAGAATCGCTGCACACGAAGCTACCAATACCACCCCTACAAATTGGCATTGGTGACCAACATCAGCTTCAGGATGTGCAACTGCGTTATCAGTTTCCGTTCGATGGGTTCAGTAATCCTAATGCTCACGTAAATACTCTTTGTTTGGAATGGTTATCTAAAGTAGCTTTTGATCTCCACGCAACCGAAGATCTGCTTGAATTGTACTGTGGAGCGGGAAACCACACATGTGCAATCGCTCGATATTTCCCCAAAGTCTTATGTGTGGAATTGAACAAGAGTCTTTGTAAATGTGCAGAGCATAACCTAGCTTTAAATGGTGTGACAAATGTGAGAGTCATGGCCATGCACAGCGAGACGATGGCTCGTATCTTGAAGCGCAAGAATGGATATACATACCGCGGAGAAAAGACGAAGAAGAAAAAGCCAAAATCCAGGCCTCGAGACGCGAGTTCTGCAGAGGAGCCAGGGGATGCAGAAGGGGCAGAGGATACAGTAGAATATAACTTCGGTACTCTACTTGTCGACCCCCCACGAGGAGGCCTGGACGAAGACACACGCAACCTCATGAATAACTTTGACAAGGTCCTGTACATCTCCTGCAACCCGGTGTCGCTTGCTAGAGATTTGCAAGGTCTTTGCACCACTGATGGTGGTAGTACTGGTAATTCTAGTAGTACTGGCAGTACTGGCGACGGACTGCGTCCATTCAGAGTCGTGCGATTCACGGTACTGGATCACTTCGCGTACAGCGTGGGGCACATAGAGAGTGCTGTATTACTCCAGCGATGATGAGCGATGATGACGACAGTAATGAACGTAAAGATGAAGAGGAGGAGTGGAATGAAGATATATATACATTATGTATCATAATATAAAAAGGTACAGCTTGAGCTCTCAATGCCTCAAAATCTCAACTTCGCGCGTGAAGACTAGTATAAGTGGTCTATGGGGCTCCTGGTGGTGGTGGTGGTGGAGGAGGAGGTTGGTCCTGGCCTGCGCCTGGAGCCGGGCCGCCAGGGTACCCAGGAGGCGGGCCCCTGTGCATCATCATCCCCTGCTGGTATCCCGGCGGCGGGCCGTCCAAATTGGGAAGGGAGCCTCCTGTCATAGGCATGGTCCCCATGGCCCCTGCTTGACCTGGAGGTGGCCCTCGAGGGTGAGACATAGACATAGACATTGGAGGCATGTAGCCAGGGGGGGGGCCCGAACTGCTGTCCTCCAAAGGACACCTGCATTTGTCCCGGTGGTGGGCCCATTGTGGGTCCACCTCCCATCCCAATCCCCATCGACAAACCCATGGATATCTCCATTCCTGGTATGCCCATCGGGTTTAGCCCTCCCATTCCTCCCATACCCGGTCCAGGTGTTTTCCCACCTCCCACACCATAGAGGAAGCTGCCCTTGTACTTGCGCCATTTGTGTATTCGCTGGAAATAGGGCGCCTCTTTCAATATATGTGGAAGAACAATGAATCGGATTTGCGATCCTCGTACAAAGGTCATGTCAAGCTCACTTGTTTCCCCTTCTTCATTGGTGCGTGTTAATGGGCCCTTCAAGGTGCAGTTCATGTTGTCTTGGACGTCATCTAGCATCCCTGTGTAGCTGCAGCCATCCTTTAGTTCTATAGTGATCTCTCCTCCGAGGGCGTCATGCAGCACCAGGATGGGAATGCCGATTCCGCTATTTCCAGTAACACTCATTGTAAATTGTTTATATAAAACAATAAGAAGGTAGTTGTTCTTTTTCGTGTCAAAAGACGGTTCCGTTTGTAGACGGACAAACAGGGAATGGTTGAAATTAGGGCCCCAGAGAAGAGAGACCCTGGATGCCTGGGATGGGAACTTTGGCTGTGGGGCATGTTTATGTTGATGTCAACTGTATCTCGTTTGGTTCATAGTTTTAGTGACTTCCGAAACGATGGCAGCAATGGACGTGGACATACCTGTTGGTGAAGAAGAAGAGGAAGTCATTGATGAGCTCGTTTTGGCGTTTGACGCCATTGAAGAGTCAAGCACAGATTTGTCCGTCTATGCGGCATTGATGAATAATGAGCGCGTGGACGATGCTGCTATTCGCATCAAAGAGCGCTGCATATATAGGATAACTCGTATCCACACTGAGGCCAAGAATGTAGACGAAGTGAGTGCGTTGATGAAGAAGAACTCAGAGTTCTTTGGAATCATACCAAAAGCAAAGACAGCCAAGATCGTAAGAAGTATTCTTGAGCTGGTGGCAAAGATTCCTGATTCGGTTGATATTCAATTGAAGCTATGTAACGACCTTGTCAGCTGGTGTGAACAAGAGAAGCGCACCTTCTTACGTCAGCGTATCGAGGCGAGACTCTCTGCACTCTACCTCCTGAAGAAGATGTACCCAGAGGGGCAGGAGTTAGTGACCAAGCTTCTCAGTGAGCTCAAGAAGCTAGACGACAAGCAGATGTTGACTGAAGTGCACTTGACCGAGGCCAGACTATACCACGCCTTGGAGAACATTCCCAAGGCCAAAGCCAGTCTCACCGCTTCTCGCAGCGCTGCTAATTCCATCTACGTCGTGCCTCTCTTACAGGCTGAATTGGACGAAATGAGTGGAGTGTTGTGCTGTGAAGAGGGGGACAACAGCACCGCGTACTCTTACTTCCAAGAGGCGTATGACTCCTATGATGGAGCCTTGGACACAGCTGCTGTCCGCGTGCTGAAGTACATGGTGTTGAGTAAGACTCTTAACAGGAAGTCAGGTGAAGCTGAAGCCTTGTTCAGTAGCAAGGCTGGCTTGAAGTACACTGGGGCACCTATGGAGGCTATGCACGCAGTTGCCAATGCTGTCAAAGCCAGAAGTTTGGAAGATTTCGAAACAGCAGTCAAAGCACACTCAGAACATCTTCATACTGATGATTTGATCTCCCACCACCTTACATCCCTGTATGACAGTATGTTTGAGGCTAATCTCTTGAAAATTATCTTTCCTTTCTCAAGTGTTGAAATTGCGCATGTTGCCAAATTGATTAATTTGCCTGTACCTCAAGTAGAGCGCAAGTTGAGTCAGATGATCTTGGACAAGAAATTCAGCGGAATTCTCGATCAAGGCAAGGGTTTCCTTGACGTTTTCGATGGTGCCAACGAGGACAAGGCCTTTTCTAGCTCATCAGAAATTTTGACAAATATGGGGCAAGTTGTTGATACTTTGATGGATAGAGCAAAGAAGCACAATAACGGGG
>JACKZZ010019524.1_pt1 | contig 22812 bp, 9 predicted proteins | sample 8027871 | NCBI WGS metagenome assembly JACKZZ01 (sample SAMN15724774, study PRJNA655200) | protist metagenome | isolation source: fluorescence activated cell sorting (FACS) single amplified genomes of... | place: USA: West Boothbay Harbor, Gulf of Maine | collected 2000-07-19 | reverse complement strand
CATTATAAAATTAGCATGGACATAGTTCTTTCAACATTTTACTCTTGAAATTTGTGTTTTTCTGCCATGTTTTCTATTTTTCATTTCCTATCATATTTGTACTTAATATAGTCCTTTTCATATACTCAGTAGATTTGTAGTGTTTGATATATTTGATATTTGATAGTCCAAATTAGGTATTTTTTGTACTTGAGAGAAGGGTGTATATATTTAAAATTTAACTTTAAGTATAATTACATTTTAATGTAATTTTCGTATACTATAGCTTTTTGCATGTTTTGATGGTTTTTACAAATTGTTCCGTATACTAATTTGTACTTAATCATATATAATATGAATCTATGTCATTATTAATTACATATAATATTATAAGTATAAATGTGATAGGTAAATAAATTTATCAAAATCCCTATCGTGTCATTTCCTGCACCTTTCGAGGCAAAAATGTACATTTTTCATGAAAGATATAGGGAAGAACGGTGAAATTTTTATAATTCGACCGTGTCAATTTTGATAATTTCAATGAAGTATCATGATAAATATTTGTATAAATTGTACTTATTTTAGTATATAAATATAAATTTACCTATATATTTCTACAAAATACCTGGTAAAAGAAGTAATTAATGCCTTAAAATATGTAATTTTACAAAATACAAAATTATGATCAATACCTGCGAAATAGCATTGTAATATTTGGATTGTGTTGTGGCTTTGCGATTTCATGAGATTTTTAAATTAAATAGGGCAATATGTAAAACGTATACTAAAAACAGTAAATTAAGCATAATTTTTTATACATTTTAATGCTGTTACTTAATCCACGGTAGACGGTAGAAAATCTGTAAAAAAGCTGCACTTTATTTACGTTTAAGTATATACTCGTTCTATTTTATACAATGTAACATTTTGAATTGTCACCGCTTCACTCCCATCACCACGGTATGAACATAACCAATTATCACCACGTATTGATATTTTCTTAACATTACCTAGTACATCCCACATATCATTAAATGAAAGTGGTTGATTCTTTTCATTTGCAGCATTTGCAATGGATGATAATTCCAAATTATACGTGCCAGCAGATAAAGTACTTAAAAATAATTTGCGCTCAATTTCACTTGTTGCACCAAATACCAAAGAAACACCTCCTGTAATTGCTGCTTCTGGCAAGGTAAAACGTATTACAAATGTATTTGCTACACGGGATCCCGCCAATGGCAAATTGATTGTAGGAGGTATAGTTGCATTACATAATAATTTTTTAAAATTATACTATATAAATTATATTATATATATGTAAATATATATGCGTATATTTCAGATGTTCTATATCTATTCTAATAATAATAATACATATATATATATATATATATATATACATACACACACACACAAATGTATAATATCTTTATATATCTTCTATACATAAGCACCGTTGCATAACTGCTGGTGACATTCATAAATGTGTGTGTGTTTTTCAAATTTTAATAATAACGATCAACCAATCATCACGAAGAAAAATCCGCCCTCGCTTTTCACCTTAAAAGCTATCACCAACTTCACCACGAGAAAGCTCAAAGCTACTGTACCAAGTAGCAATTTATAGCCCGCTAGAGCAATTCGACGAAGAAAGAAGCTATTATCTGTAATCTATGGCTTAAAGCCATATTTATTTAATAGTAGTACTACCAGGTACTACAGGTATAATATTAAATATACGAGGATACCTGGTATTACTATAGTGCTAGACCAGGTTTTGTGTATATCATCGAATTCTTCTGTTACTACATCATATATGTATGGGACACAGAAAGATATATATATATACTACAATTGATGCTATGATAGCAAATAGAGATATAGATCGAAATGGATCTGATGTGTCGTCTATCATATAGATTGTAAAATATCAAGATATATAACATATTGATTAATATATTAAATCAATTTCATTGTGACAAAAGAGGTGTAAATAACGCAATAACAGCGTATATACACACATATATATTATATTATATATATAAATGGAGTGTCCAAAATGCCATGAACTCACACCAATAAAAGTATTAAAATTGCAAAAAACAGAACGTTTTTGTAGTGTATGTAAATATTCACTCGAACATTTATTTAAAAAGAAACGACCTCGTGATGACAATAATGCAAAAATTCCTTCTTCAAGTACTATAACAACAAGGACGACGACAACGGGTACTTCTACGATGAATACCAGTAGTAATAAAAGAAGGAGGGATATTAATTATCTACCTACAAAAAAAACAAATTTGCCAAATTATGATAATGTAGATAGAGGTCTTGATCCAGTTGTTGGATTGTTTGGTCCTGGTGCATCTAGTAGTAGTGGTAAAGGAGAATCTAGAAATGAAAATTTCGTAAGGTATAATAAACGCGCTCCACCGATGGACCTTTCAATAATGCGAACACCAGGGAGAACACAAAGATTTGGTACTAGTTTAGAAGTTGTATGGCGTAAAAAGCCTGCAATTATGAATAAAACGTTCAAAAGTGGTATTTATAATAAGTATGGTAAAAAACAGTTTTTGCCAACCTTGTTGGTATGGAAGAAAATGCATGAAGAAAGAGAAGGCTTAATGACCAATAATATCGATGATGCTACTCCCACATGTTATGAAGAAATTTATGTGAATAATTACGGTTCATATGCTGATATACTTTGCCAAAGGGATGAATATAATAAATCTCGCCCAGCAGCTGCACTAAAGAATCCACTACGACCAACGGCTGAAGATATAGAAAGAGAACGGACGAAATTTTTTACAAAAGATAAAACGAATAAAAATGTTGGTGACCCAGCAGCAAAAACCCGAAATTATGATAAGAACATTTTTGGGAAAGAAGGATGGAAAATAGCAATAGAAAATATACATAATCCTAATCCTAATGTGTATAAACGTCTTCGTATAAAAGACGATAAGATAGCCAAGATAAATTTGAACACTGGTGCGAAGTATCCAAATGGCCGATATGATTTACCGCTAAGAGTCCCACCTCACATTTTTGCTCCAGATAAACGTGTACAACCATGTCCTTTTTGGTTACAATATATTTTATGCAAAACGATAGTAAGGGAGGGGGAATGCCCGTATGGTGCTACTTGTTGTTTTCCTCATAACCTCGATGAACTTAATCTTTGGAATAATTGGGTCGATAATGAGGAAGAGGAAAGGAATTATTTGCAAATTGTCAGTGCAATTAAATCGCGTAAACAAGCACCGCATCTTAAATCACAAAAGTTAAGTGACCTGTACAGAAAACGGGATTATTCTATTTGCCTAAGTCTTTTGAATATTGGATTTTGTCCCAATGGAGATGGGTGTTTTTATCCACACACAGTAGAAGAAGCGAAAGAGTGGAGAAAAATTGCGCCAAAAGATAATTTTTGTACAACATTTATATTACGAGGAGTATGTAAAGATGGGGCATTATGCACAGAAGCCCACAGTCGCGAAGAATTGTATGAAGGCAAACCAAGCAAAAAGATAACTCAGTGTTTAGAATTTAAAAATTTAAATAGATGTAGAAGAGGCAATTTTTGTACACATTGGCATGGACCAAAAGAATTCAATAAATTGATACGTCTCCATATGCATTGTGTCGCTCATCCTCACGAAAATTACGTCCGATTCCATAGGAGTAGAAGTCGATCCCCGGTTGAATTTGAAACTCTTCCCTCTACCGTAGATAATACATGGCATGCCACATTTGGACCTGGTGCGGGTGGAGAGACTTATGAATATTTAATGTCTCATAGACCTAGAAATGTTGGATCACAACAATCTCGGTATACAGCTGGTGGTCTTCGTGGTCCTCGTGGTCCTCGTGATATGCAAAGAAATCCACGAAGAGAAAATCGTAATAACATCCCAGTCAATACGCAAAGAAGATTACAAAGAGGAAATCCTAATGATATCCCAGTTAATATGGAGAAAAGAAGAAATTTTGGAATCAGTGCTGCTAATAATAATAGTAATAATAATAATAGTAGTGTACATAAAAGTAATAGCCAAAGTACAGACTCATATAATGCAAGCGATATTCCAATTAGTCCAGTTGTTGTCGCTGATAATTTTACAAAAAGGAAACGAATGAATAACGAACCAGCATGGATGACAGCAATGAAAAAAAAATAATAAAATAATACGTTCGTATATATTTATATTATTTTATAATATTAATATTTTAATTTTACGCATTAATTTATATATATATATGATATATTATTCGAATACTCGTATTTATAAAAAATATGCCAATATCATAGAAAATTTGAGAGAGATTTTTTTATACTGCTGCTAGGTATTAAAAAACTAAAAATTCACCGTCATTAATATGACATAGCTGTATTAAACATCAGTTGAAAATTTTACTTTAACTTGAAATTTTTCATAACAACTTAATATACTTCTTGTATGTATTGCCTGTATTGTATGATATTACAAACAAGAAATTTCTTTGCAAGTGATCCACAAGATCCTTGTATGCATACCAAGTAATAATAGCACAATACAAAAACAAATGCTCACATAAAATCCATACTCTATTGTCCTGTACCTGGTAGTGTATCAATGCTAGCTCTATTTGGATTCTTTAGCCGCCATAGCTCCTCGTAAGCTGCACGTGCTCATTTTAAGCCGTTTAACTTATTGAACTTATACATGTTGTACACAGACAAAGCAAACCCCAAACTTATACAAGTTGTACATGTTACATGTATAAGATAAAATACTGTATGTAGTATAGTATGCATACATACAGTATAGAAGAACATTAGACGTATACCATACACAAAAACAAACACCATCAACAACAGCAACGACACACACGCGCGTAGAGACACAATGCCATATACGAACAAATATAAAATATTAAATTAGATGAATGATTATAATGATTGAAATTATTCGATTGAAATGTATTTGATTGAAAATTTATATATGCATTTTTTAATAGACATGGATTAGGACCAATGGTTGCATCATCATATGTATATCTTAAATAATTTTTATGTATAACTAATGCAAGTGAATGTGGTAATATAACAAAATAACTCTTTTCAAAAATTCCAGGCCCATATAATATATATATTGAAAAAAAGGAAGAAAAAAAAATCAATACAATATATGGGAGAATCCATTTCTTCCAATAATTGAAACATGAAAAATCATGTTGATGTTTTTGTATTGATTTAGATGACATGGTGTTGGGGGTGTTGGTGGTGTTGGTGGACGATATATGGATATGTGTTGCATATATATGGATGTGTGACAATGAATCTCTATAGTATATGTGTATTTAAATGTAATAAATGTACATCTGTATATAATGAAAGTTTTAATTGGAACACCTGGAACACTAAATAGCATTGAAATATGACTAGGAGTTTGTTTAGAATACTTGTTTCCTTAATCGTATTAATATTCTTGCTGACAATCAGAATATATTCACCATTTTTACCAGTTTGTAGAAAGGGACGCCTATTAAGGGCATAGTATTCTAGCACAAGTTACAGCGTGTTGCCTTAAAAGATTTATCTTGGTTTTATATTGGGAAAATTTAAGGGAAGATGGGAATAATAATATTTTAAATTAATTATATATATTTTATTTATTTAATAATTTTACCTGTCCTGGCTGTATAATACCATGCTAGCCCAGCTAGCTTTCCTGGGAAAACGTAGGATTTGGACCAGGAAATGCCTCTGGTGTCCAGAGAACTACCATGCCTCTTTTAACATTTCTCTCAATTCCTTTGCACTAACTCTCGGCCGTGTTGCACTATTTACAATTAAATTTGCATTTCTAGTATTGCGTGAAGGATCAACAACATTACTGTTATTATTAATAACATTATCTTCAGTTTCAATTACCAAACCTTGTTGATTTTGTATCATACCGATACTATTATTATTACTACGACGTGGTGGTGAGGGTGGCGTAAATTTATTATTTCGTGCCAAATTGAAATATCGCTGTTCAACTTCTATAGAATCATCATCAATATCACCATCTTTTCTTCGATGAAATAATTGTCTTTGTTCTTGATCAGGCACTTCTTGCATTTGAAATGGTTGTTGTTGTTGCTGTTGCTGCTGTTGTTGCTGCTGTTGTTGTTGTTCGGAATAATAATAATTATCACCATCATCAACAACAATTTCATCTTCGAAATGTTCATCACCATACGGATGCTGATCATAATAATGCCCTCCTTCGATTTGTTCCTCATCATAATATTTATCAACGAAATAGTCATTATTATTATCATGATCGACGCTCGTACCTACATCTAATATATTAGAACGTCTAGTGTAATATTGCCTTTGCCTTCTAGAACTTGCAGTAGGACGTTGTTGCTTCTTCGGTTTTAAACTTTCTCGCTGTTTATAGACATGTTGTTTTAACACCGGTATTAAATCTTCATCAGACTCGCCAAATAAATCATCCGACGCAGTGGAATCATCGTCAAAAACAAATCCATCTACAGACGATTGTTCAACAACAACATTTCCATTATGTGCCTGTTGCTTCGTAAGTCTTTTCGCTTTAGCTGGCGCTGAGCGAGGACGTTGTGATTTTGGTGGGAAAGGCTTCCTTCCTCCATTTTCGACCCCTTCCCCATTGACAATAACGACTCCACCTTCACCTTCATAAACCACCTGTTGATGATAATGGCTATCTTCACTGTAATAATAATCTTCACCACTTATATCACCATCGCGATCTTCATCATTTTCTATCATAACTCGTCGTTCATCCTCCTCCTCTTCTTCTTCTTCTTCCAACAATTCCTCTTCTTCGACATTTCTACTTCGCAAGTGATCATCATCTACTCGAATGTCATCTTCATCATCATCCTCGATGTCCTCCTCTTCCACCTCTCGCTCATTATCTTCTTCACTACTTTCTACATTAGATGGAGGACCGTCTTGTTGTGTCCTGATAACAACTCCATTGCTATCTAACATCAAAGAACGATTATTATCTACAATCGATTCTTCAAGTGGGGCAACAATGTTATTATTTCCAGCAACAGTTACCAGTTCAACATCATCTGGCACATCATCATCATCGACAATGTCGCCATCTATTTCTACCAGTTCATCCTCATTTTCGCTGAACTGCCCATCTGTTTTTGCCAAAAAGCTGTCTAAAAATGCTTGTTCTGGCGGTGCTGGCACCACCTCGACCGAAGACTCAAATAGGCGATTGGATAAAAATGGTGGTGGCAATACATTTCCCCACTTAGTTTTTCCATCCCCTCGAACGAAATCTTCCAAGCTCTCTAATTGCTCTGCAAATGCTTGCTCATGATCTTCCCATAAACCTTTGAAATGAGCAGCTGGTGATGCTCCTAAACGAATCTTGTTATTCCCACCTTCATTTTCATTCGTTTCTACTTCTTCATTATTGCCATCAATTACATCATTATTAGATGCAATAGTAGAGATTAAACCACTAGCAGCAGATTTCACATCCATATGCCAGTCCCTGCTAGTTAAGTATAACATTTTTCGAATTTTGGCATCTTGTACAATGGATGTATTATTGTGGTTGATAAAAGATCCTAACATTTTAACAACAGTTAAGCGACATTCCCAATCATCGTTTAATAATTTCGTTAATGAATCGTTCATTGAATCCCCAAAACGAGAGGAATACCACGCGATGTTATCATCTTGATCATCTGTATTCTCAATGGATCCAACAACAACTTCAGTCGTTTCCCCAAGCACCCATAACGCTACACTGCGAAGATTTTTCCAAGGGCTATTGACTGCTACTGTGATACGTTCCCATAATAAAACAGCATATGCGAATCTACGATCATTGTATTTTTTAGGCAATGTCCCAAAAGATTTTGTATCAAAATCATCATTACTAAATAATTCTTCTTTTAGCGCTTTAAGAAGATTCAATGTGGTACTGCCATCATTACTATTCTTAGTGCTATCGACTACATCATTCTCCATAAATGGCATGTAACGATAAAGAAATGAGCGTACAAAAAAGACACATCGCAAACGCAATGCTGCTGGTCGCGCCTTATTTGCTTCCGTCTTTAAGGCGTTTAACAAAAATAAAAATAAGAAATGACTCAAATGCATTCTATAATAAATACCAGGAGAATCACGGACAAGAGATGCTGATAGTAAATCCATTATATGAAATGCTAAATGTTGAACCTCTGCTCTGGGATGATCTAAAAGAGTCGTACAGTACGTTGATATATTTGGCAAAGCTTGCCATAAACATCGTACGCACCGCACATGCCTTTCTTTAGATGATCGTTCACGAAGTGCAAGAAGACATAAAAATAAGAACGACAACCTTTCCTCTGTCTCATCGCCTTGCAAAAGAGATGAACGAAAATCATTTGTGCCTATCGACGCAGGTGTAGACGATGGCATACCACTGCTACTACTTTGTTTATTTGCAGTCGTAGAAAATGTAGGCGATGAAGGTGCTGAACCAATTTTACTTGGCATTGCTATACAAAAGTCAATAACAAATGCAAAACATTTTGCCTCTGAATCAACGTTTGTAAATATGTCTTCGTTCTTTTTATCACCCTCATTCGCGTTACTATCATCATTATTCGCATCTTGCTGTTGTGTCTCTACATCTGCTAAACGTTGTTTTTCCATTTGTATCAGGTCGCTTATACTAGGAAATTCATCGTCATAATCTCCTGTCCCACTAAATCCACCTTTACCAATAGTTAATACATTAACAAAATAACGAATTGTTTTCATATAAGACTTGCTTCGTACTGTATAGCGATCTAACAATGCTTTTAAGATAATCTTGACGATCTTTGGCGTTAAACTTCGAGCAGTTAGACTGATAAAGGCTTTTAAAACATGAAACGTATCATCTATAACACTATGAGGTACCCATTTGGAGAAGACAATTAAAAAGTTTACTAAAAAATCTTCCATGGTGACACCTGAACCTGTAGCATGGATTAAATCTTCATCCATTGAAAATCTTTTGGGTGTAGGATCAAGATATTCTGGCACAGATCCTAAATGTTCATCAAGTGAAATAACATCCTTCTGCAATAAAATTCGCATTACACCTAATAATGCCCTTGATGGGGATCGTAATTTACTTTGTGCAAATGCCCATTTTAAAAATGGTAATGCTAAAATATTTAAAGATGGTGCTAAATCACCAGGCACAGCACGTGTAACAGCGACTAGACAATCCCATAAAGTACAAAATGCATTCAGTGCATCTGATTGATTAAAAGACGATGCAGCAACAATTTCAGGTGAAAAACAATGCTTATGTATTCTTGTTACTAGCAATGGGATTAATTTCATCAAAACTTCCGATACGTACGTATTATGTTGATTTGAAGGTGATAATGATCCAACTGCTGTAGCAACTATTCTCGTCGCATTTGCTAAATATAAAATCCGATCTTGCATTCGTAACGTTAAGGTGCTTACCCCACGCCTAGCAGAACGCGGGCGTGCTTGATTGATATTAGAAAATTCTTCTGCACACCATTGTAAAATACCACCTGCTTCATTTGGTGATCTGTGTACACCATATGTAATATTATTAGCAACAGCTTCCCAACAACGCCTAGCAGATCTAGAAACAACTGAAATTTCATGTTCAGACAATGTTAACAATGCAACAATTAAACCTTTCCTTAATGGCATGTCTCCTCTTAGTCGTCCTATGATTAAAATCAATACACGTAGCAATATAATAGTTAAACGCGTGGATGCTGAATTCAAAATTTGCAATTCACCAATCCGAATTAAATGAGGCTCAAGCACGGAAATAATAACTTCAGAAAGTACATGGCGAGAAAAATATGGGAGCATACCATAACACGTTTCCAATAGCAATACAGCACGTTCCTCTGGCAAATGTCGTTGCAAGTGTTTTGGTTGTTTTTGATCAACATCAACAGGGTATACATGGACTAAATGCTGCAAAATCAATGAAAATAAATCTCCAACAGAGCAACCTATATGGTCTAAAACAAATTGCAAACCACGCGCAGCAGCTTCACGAACAGGAAGCATGGGATCATTTAAACTTGATAGTAATAGATGTGTTAAATGTGGTTGCAAAGACAATAAACCCGTTTTAACATCGGTAGCTGGATGAATTGGTGGACCCGATGTCATATTTGTTTGATGCATTGCAGTCGTATTCTCAACATCGCCACCATGTATATTATCAGTGCTTGGATGGCCATTATCGCTCATCAAACAATATTGCGTCGCACGGTGAAATGCTACTAATTTAAAATATAATTGATTCACATGGGATAAACCATCAGCAGCGAGTAAGCTAAAAGTAGCAGCTCGACGTGCTCTGGTTTGTACAGGTGCATTTCCAGCATTTTTATCAAATAAATTTAATTCTGCTCTTCTGAAAATTTCAGTAGCTTGGACAAACCTTCTTGTTCGAAGCAAAGCAAGCCCACATAACATATCTGCTTCTACAGATTCCCCAATACGTTGTAACGTTCTTAACGCAGCTGATACGTTTAACAATGGCACAACTGCTGCAGGTGTAGGCGCACGATGTAATGAAAAGCCTACGGCTGTCATAGTGATTAAATCACCATATTCCGTATCATACATGTCTTCCTCTTCATCAATAAATACATCTCTACCATCTTCTTCTTCCTCTTCCTCTGTTCTTATCATCTCATCGGGATCGTCAATATCCTCTTGAAATGCTACTTTTTTTAAGGAGGAAAGATTTTCATCAATCACATCGTTACTACTAGTACTTATATTATCATTACTATTATTTATCTCATCATCATCATCGTCGTCGTTACTATTCATAATCTGATCATCATTGTTGTCATTATTGCCATTTATAATGTTACCAGCATCATCATCATTATTATTATCGTTATTATTGTTTGAATCAATATCTCCTTTATTGTTGTTACTAGCATTATCATCAAGATTTTTAATCTTGTTATTCACAATATGACCGCCATCCTCTTCATCACCCACATCGACCCTTTCTTCAACAAACTTATGGCGAAATATATGGACAATGATTTGTTGTGCCATACCAGGTGCAAAAATTTTCACCATACCAGCAGCATTTGGCACATATTGCGTTTCCGTGTTAATCTCAATCATTTGTGACTTTTTATTTGAACTACGGAATTCGATACTTTGTATATGAAATGGCGTCGTTGTATAAAAATTTAAAGATTCAATTAAATGCTTGCTGGTAAACCCAATCACAATCCTCGAAACAATTCCAGCTTCACCACCAAGTAACCCAGGTTTTTCTTGCAGTTGTATAACATTATCTTCATATTCTTCAAATGAATCACCACGTAATATTTTCAAAGCTATTAACGGTTCCAATTCACGCCACATACCTTCACGAAGCATTGCATGGTTATAGCTATGGTGTCGGCCCCGTAATCCACTGTCAACAACGTCATGTACTGGATGAAGCATTTCCCTTGGATAAGAGTGCCCACGGTTACTTTTGCTTGTTCCTATTTCTTTTGACTCAATATGTTTATTATCGTAATTATTTCTAATAATATTATTATTTCCCACTTTCCGAGTTCTTCCACTTACAGACCGCCTGGATGATAAAGATGACGACCCAGTTGATGAATGTGCATGCCTAGGATCTAATAACACACTGCGCAAAGGGCCAGACCTAGGACGCCTCCTATGGATTGTAGAGTTCCCAAGGTATATGCCATTATTTCCATTATTATATCTCCTAGCATTCAAAAATGTCGAAGTTGAAATGCCTATTCTACTTTCATTACCAAGGGTATTCGTTGGTTTGCGTACACCTAAGGTAGAGGAGGATGGTCTTATTTGTTTCTTCTTCATGTTCTTCATAGGGGTAATATGAAGGAGTGAAGTAAATATACATATATATATATATATATAATACATGTGTGTGTGTGTGAAAAGAAATGGTAAATGTGCCATTGAATTGTATACACTTAATTGAAATGAATTTCGAATTAATAATTTTTTTTGACGTTATAAATGGTAATCCTGGTAATCTGGTATTAATAACAACACATCAAAAAACAACTAAACAACTTTCGGCTTCTGATGTGGGTGGCATTTTTTTTGAATGCCTGTGAAATGCTGGAATGCCACATGCTGTGGCTATTAAATACAAAAAAAAAATACTAAATCGGGTTTTAGCATATAATAATTAGCATAGAAATAGAATTAAAAATACATGATTTTGTTGACTAAAAATTAAAAAATCGGGTTTTAATAATAATTTCAATAATATTTGGTATGCATAACACGCACCCCTCCATCCCCTAATTTTTTTATTTTATCACTGTACATCGACATCATTCAATTTCATCAACGCTTTGACCCATGTTGCACGATGTACTTCAGAATCTGTTCCATAATCAGCTAAAATCTTCTTTGTACCATCAATATCATCATGCAATGGTATTGCACCGTCATTACTTTCGCTACGGTTTAATAAATGATGCCCACCACTATGTTCAAAACATTGAAATGTATATCTACACTTCTTTTGAAACCATATAGGGTTGATATCATTATCGACGGCTTCACGATGTGCTGACATAACAGTTGGAGTTGAATATGCGCCAAGACAATCGAATTTGTCATAAAGCTTAATGTCAAAATAATCTAATGTGAGTGTATCACTTTGCAACTTGAAAATACGCTGTTTCCAGTTTTTCAAAACTTTAGCACTCACAGCCTTTTTCATCAATACACCTTCTAATATAACGCCATCTGAGAGCACCGTTTCAATAAGAGAACCTCGCCTTCTACGTTTGGAATTAGTATGGTTTTTATTTAATTTTTGTATCGTCGATTTGATTGCATGTACCCATTCCTGTTTTGTAGATTCGTTAGGGGCGGATACAATTAGCGGCTTAGGCAATGCATTTGACATTATAGCAAACGAATATGGATTTGTTCTTCGTTCTTCATTTGAAAAATAGTCATTTGGAATATCTTCTGTAATTGTTGCATTGAATAATTCAACCGAGCCTTTTTGTGACTTGACTATATATGAAAAAACTTGATCATTTTTAAATGTAACATACATCACATCCCATCGACCTTTCAAATCAGGCCTTTTTCTCATTAACCAACCACCACCTCCAATTTCCGTTAAAGATTGCACAGTTACCCCACGTGGTACATACGGCTCTACTATCTCATCTTGTTTCGGTGAAATCAAAGTAGCATTCATTGTGCCATCACCGTCTTGTTTCGCATCAGCTACACTGCCACCAACTTTATTTTCCCATCCTTTTACCCGGTCTCTAACCGAATTAACTCTAGGTAATGTTGTAACATCTTTATCTTTTTCACGTTTATGATGGTATATTTTCTGTTTTTCAACTTTTTGCGGCGATGTTTCCTTTAACATAGTTGCCTTTGCAGCGTTGTGTTTGTTATTTAGATGCGCAGTTTCTGCTCGTTTCGCATGAGTTCCTTGCATTTGTAAATAACGTTCCATTTGGCTATATGATTTGCCATTGTTATTGTTATTTTTATTCTTCTCTTGCATTTCTCGATGTTCCCCATTCATTGTTTTCATGTATGTATCTAATTGACTATATGTATCCTGTGCAACTTTTGAAAGGTGTAAATTTGGATTTGATTCCATATGTGCAACTCCTCTCCCCTCGGTACGTTTCTTCCTAGCACGTTCTTCTTTTAACTTTGCTGCAGTCATTAATTGAGTATCACCGTATAATAAATATTCACCAGTCGTTGACCAAAATGATTGAATAAGATTCATAGATTGCTTCATAATTTCTGTGCCTTCTTGTGCTGCATTTGTATTTCGTGTGTTTCTATTATTTTCCCAATCGTTTACTTCTCTTAAAATAGCTGCACCTTGTCCTCGACGTACCCAACTCAATCCACCTAAACCCTTATTTCGTGAAAGTTTCTCTTCTCTAGCTTTTTCTAACGCCATGTGTCTTTTACGTTCTTCAGCTGCTTTTGCTCTTAATCCTGCTAATCTCTTTGCATTTTTTTGATGTTTTGTAAGTTTTTGTTTTGGTTGAAATTGTCTTTGTTGTTGTTGTTGCTGCTGCTGATGTTGTGCTTCCACATATTGTATTTGCTCTTTATTTCGACTATTATCATCATCATCATCTTCATCAAAATTCAAATCTACCGTAAGTTTAGGAATATTGTCTATATCATTATCATGGTTACGATCCATTGCATTATTGTCGTTATTCTCATTATAATTTTGTTGTTGTTGTATATGTTCACGAAATTTTTGCGTTTGATTTCTATACAAATGATTTACTTCTTCTTTTAAAGAACTATTGGTTGCTAATAGATGTTTTAAGACATACGACCAATTGACAACTTCTTCTTCTCTCTGCCTTTGCTCTACTAATTGTACAGCAATTTGTTCCCTTGCTTCTACTATTTGACTATTTCTTCTGGTAGTCCATAAAAAGATTGCTTGAAGGTTTTCTTGAATTCGAATTCTCATTTGATTTAAATATGATTCAACATTGTCATTTTCAATTGCTTCATCAAACGTTGGATAAGTGTAAATTTCAAGGAAATCGTCATAAGTAGCATTTATATTTTCACTTGCAAATTGAATGTATCTTTTTATTATAGATTGTGCTAATCCTGGATCATATGAAGGTGGTGCTGCTTTTGTCGATGATGAACGAATTTCGTTTGAAAAAAATGCAGTAGTGCCATATCTTCTTTCTACCCTTGAAAAGGCTTCATCGCGACCTAATACTTTTAAATGTGGTCCTAATGTCGAATTGCTCCCCAATGGATCATTTTGTGCCATTCTATTTATTTCTTCATCACGTGATATTTCATCTTCTACCCTATTTTTTTGTTCCTTTTCCCATTTTTGTCTATTTCGCACTTCCTCTTGACAACAAGTCGATAATAAGATAGATGTTTCTACAACCATTTGCCTTATCGTATCATAGACCATACGAACTAGATCATCGCCATATGTATTGATAGCACCATTGACATCCAATCCCAAATTATTATTATTATTATTATTATTATTATTATACATACCAACGTTATTGTTTACATTACTACCATCATTATCATTATTACTAGAAGATGATTGAAGAGATTCAATTTTTAAATTTAGTTGATGTATAATTTCTTCATAATGATCTTGTTGGGCATTTTCTCTTTCCTGTTGTTGTTGGACAGTTCCGGCAAGTTGGTTCTGCAATACAGATACCATTTGTGCATAATCAACTTCTTCATTTCTAACAGGTTCTGAACGTAACCTCATGCAACGGGATGCAAACATTAAGGTACTTAATGTTTCCGAATTATTTTCCATTGCTGGCCCTATTGTTGCAATTAATGCCGTATTTGCATTTCCACCTAATGAATCTTGTGCAAGTTTTGTTAAATTGCTATCACGAAATGGTATGTGTGGTGCATTTGGATCCGCCAATGCAGCTACAACGTTTCCTAATGCAGATAAAGACTGATTGATCGATTTTGCTTCTTCCAAACGCGCTCCTTGGCTAGTAGTTCGACGGACACGTTCCGATCCAGCTAAATCAACTAAGAGAAGCTTACCTCGCAATATACGTCGATATCGTCCACCGTTATTATTATTATTATTATTATTATTACCCATATCTGCATGTTCAATTTCAAGTGTTAAGACAGTGTGACTTCTAGACGACGTCGTATTCATCAACGTTGGCGCCATCACTCGATTTCTTAATCCAAAATTAATCAATTCAACTGTTTCTTCCACACTTTCCACAATATATTTTTGCAATCCTTCTACATAAAATCCTTGCCTTGGATTTTCACGTATTTTTAAACTAGTACCTAATAAAGGTTTTTCATTTTCATTGGCTACACTCATAGGGGTCTGTCCATCATTTGTAGCTAATAAATCTTGGACATTTTCAAGATAAATTTGTAAAAACGACACAGTTACTGTCCATTTAGATGTTTCAGAATTTGCATCAATATGGCCAAAAACATGCCTCAACGAACGTGGAATAATACCTAAACTAGTCTCTTCTAACTCGTCTAAGATACCCATCGTATATGTTTTCCCAGTGCCAGTTTGACCATACGCAAAAATTGCACCATTTAATCCGTTAAGTGTCCCGTGAACGATTGGACCAGCTACATTATCGTATACATCCAACTGCTCAGCTTCTGGACCAAAAACATGGTCGTAGTAAAAATTTCGCCGACTTTTCCCACCCAAAAATAGTTCAACTCTAGGTGTTTGCTCACCTTGTGGACAGTTAACAATTGGAAAAAAATCACCATTTTCCTCTAATTCATCTTCAAAAGGTGGTCGACATCGAATAGCAACTTTAACCCTACCTTCTTTTGATGGCAATAGGGACGCTTTTCTCCTACGTGTCGAGGCAGGCTTCGGCGTTTCCCTTGTTGTGGATGAAAATAATCTAGCATTAATAGCCTCTGGTTCATCTTCTACTATTACCGACATAGTTTGCTCCATATAAGATGTTTGATTTGGCGGGGCAAACTTTGGAGTTTTATACATACCAAAATAACTACCACGTTGATCCGATCGTGCCGTCCCTGGAACGGACCTTTCATTTGTGGTGTAATATGCCATATATTATATATATATATATTGTTATGTTATAATCACTACTACTATTACAATGACTGTACAAGTGTGTAAGGGAAGTGAGAGCGATGGAGAGAGAAAGGTTAAAATACTATGTATATGTACCAACTTCATTCATTGCATGTGTATAATTTCAATAATCAATTATTTTATCTCTAACTGATGATTTCGAACTGCCGTCTGCTCTGGTTGCTCTGCAAAAAATGTACACTTAACAAAATAACAAAATAACACTATTCACTATGGGAAATATGTAAATATCGTTTTCTAAAATACCAATTTTATTTTTCATATATTTGGAAAAAATAGCAAATATCCGAAAATATAGAAAAAATGATGAATATTTCCACTATAGTGAATAGTGTTAAGTGTACATTTTTTGCATGTTTCGTGCAACTCTTCTTCTAGGAATTCCTAATAATTTTCGAAAATTAAAAAAAAATAATCGTCGTCCAAAAAAAGAAGTTTTTTATGGAGGGAAATCACACACCGCACCATCATGGCAACCATGTGGAAAACAACGTTGTAGATGATTATTATGATTGATTATTTTTGAAATAATCTAAATAATTAAAAAAATACATGTATGATGCATATATATATATATTTGTGTCACACAGAGATGTAATATACATACATCATATGCAAAGGTATCAAAGCATAAACTACCAACAGATATGTATCCAATAACAACCACAACGACAACTACCAATACCAGTAATAATAATAATAATAATAATTATAATACTGGTATGAATCATCAACATGGGATGACGGTATGGAAATTAAAAGAAAATCCATTAAATCCCAGCCAAATGAGTATTAATAAACTTGGAAAACCAAATCGAAATAGTAAACGTAAAAAATATTTTGCAAAAGGATCATCGAAGAAGAAAAGGAAAAGCCTTGGAAGCGCGAATAATTTAAATAATAACTATACAAATAAGAACATCACTACGACCACCACTACTACCACGACGAAAAAAAAGAATATGATGAATATAGTTGATCTAACAGAAACACCTTCTAATAATAATAACTATAGTAAGGCAACAACTAGCAATAATAAAAGAAAACCACCATCTGCTCAATACGTAACTAGTAATAATAAATCTATTTCGAAACAAATTCAATTACCTACATCATCGATTAGGAAAAAAAATAACCAGACTAGAAATGCAGCGACACCTGGAGGCGGTTTCTTGTTAACCCCTGGAGGAAACAAAACCAGTGGAAATAATAATAATAATAATAATAGTAGTAGTAGCTACTATAATAATAAAAATAATAGTATGAATTATCGGCAAATATCTCCTGTTCCAGCACCTGTATTTTCATCAGGGTCACCAAATGTGGTGCAAAATAAAAACAACAACAACAATAATAATAATAGTAAAAGGATAATTCGAAATGACAACATTGAAAATAATAACAACGGTGAAAGTGGTAATAGCCAACCAAGAATTAATTTGTTTTTCGAGAAAAGCGATATAAAATGGGGGGATGATAATTCCAAAAACAAGAGAAAGCAACCGAAGCAAAAACGATCACTACTTGCAGATGCAGCAAGAGGTATTTTAAGAAGTGGCACTAGCAGTGGTAGAAATGTACATGATTTACATTCACGATCACCTTCTATGTCCTTGTCGCCATCCATCACCTCCACTATTCCATTGTTTTTTACCAATTTTGTCCCTGGAGAAAACAATAGATTTTTTTCACAATATAGGAAAAACAAGTTAGGAGGTGGATTAGCTCGAAGTTTAAAAGGACTTAGTAGCACAAGTCATAATCGACGACGAAGTCTTAATAATAGCAATAATAATAGTCGTCATTCTACTGCAAGTTATCAAAGAGAATCAGAATTAAGAATGCCAGAATTGATCTCAAAATTTAATATAGATAAAGTCGGTGAACAACCTCGATTTATTTACCCTTCAATGGGTACTGGTAAGAACAAAGATGTTCTTCTTGATGTGAAACCATATGCACAAAATTTATCATTCGAACAAAAACAGGCAGTCACGATGCCGCTTAAAAAACCAGCAATAATAACAGCTGGTCCAGGATCAGGAAAAACACGTACGTTGATTTCAAGATTATGCTATTTAATAGATTGCGGTGCCGATCCAAAATCATGCCTTGCCTTTACATTTACACGTGATGCTACTAATGAAATTAAGGAACGCACGGAACATATCCTTGGTGAAGTGGCCGCAAATAAAATTACCATAAAAAATTTCCATTCATTTGCATTGCAAATTCTATTGCGTCATGGCAAAGAGTATGACATATTAGGTCGTGGCGGCTCCACGAGTGGCGGTTTAACCGTAATCGATGAAAAAGAACAATATCAATATGTTGCAAATGCGGTTGCTAGAATAATGGAATATGAAAGATTTAAGAAAGGCAATATATCAGCATTGATCCCAAAAGAAGCAATGGATTGCGGAAAAGGTTTAAGTGATGATGATGATTCCGGGAAAGCAAATGGTTTAGAGGAATATCTTCAACGAGATTTAAAATTATGGGATTCCGATGGATGGGGCGCAACAACAATATCAAAAAACATGCGAAGAGTTGGGTTTGATTATCCATTGACTGGGCCAGGTGCACCAAATCCAGATCACGTGACGCATTTTTTAAAGGTTATTAAATTATCAAAAGCACAATGTAAATATCCACATAATTTTTATGATAAATTACATATGACATCACAAGAGGATGGAAATTCATCCGTATCGTCCTCCGCAGCAGAAGCTAATAAAATTACTAAAAAGCGAAACGAAATGTATTACGATGTATATTCAGCATATGAGGAATTGTTAGATTTAAATCATAAGCTTGACTACTCTGACTTCATACCTGGTTTAATACATCTGTTTGAATCTGCACCTGCATTAAAGGAAAAATATAAACAAATATATCAATTTGTATTTGTAGATGAATTTCAAGATTTAAATTTACCACAAATTGTTTTGTTGCAAATGCTTTGTGTGGAGGGTAGAATAACTGTTTGTGGTGATCCTGATCAAAGTATATATGGATTTCGAGGTGCATATGGTTCACTTGGATTTACAACGTTTAAAAATTTTTGGGAAGAACACCATGAAAAAGAATTGAAAACTAATTATCGTTCCGAAAAAGATATCGTAGAATGTTCCACTCGTTTAATTGAGCATAACGTAGATGAAGATGGGAAAAAGAAAACGAAGGATATATACGACTGTAAATCGCGAAGTGGTAATGATGAGACAATTGGTAAGCGCATCAAAACGTTTTTTTCAGCTGCTAGTCCACGTGCTGAATGTGAAAAAATTGCTAGTTTTATTAAGCTGAAACGTTATGAACGTGGTTGTAGCTATTCAAAATTTGCTATATTAGCACGATCATTGCAAGTAGTAAGTGAAGTTGAAAAAGCCTTGGTGAAACATAAAATCCCAGTTGATGGAATACATTGTTCACCTACAATGATCAATGGTAAAATTAGCTATGCAAGTAATTTGAAATTATTAGACTCGCCAACTTGTTATTTTTTTCGTCGTCTTGGTCGATTGATATTAAATGATATTGCAAATGATGAATGTTTGGATATATTGGCACCAAAAAGTAATGTATGCCCATTTCAAATTAATAAAGATACAATTGATATGATGAATTTCTTTTCTTCCAATTATGAATTAACATATATAATGGCTGCGAGAGATATAGTTGAATTGAATGATGAGATTATTATGGAGCGTAATCGTAATAACAATGATAGTAATAATAATAATAATAATAATAATGATAATATGGAAAAGGAGGAGAACTCCTCATCATCAACAACAACGTTAGTAAAATCAACTATAACTACTGTTAATGGAAATGAAGATGGAAACTTATCTGATGATGAAGATAAGCATGAAATGAAACATAAAATATCATTAATTGACCAGGAACAAATTAAGCATTTAAAATTTTTCGTCGAATTTGTTGATAAGTTGAGAAATGATATTAAAAATATGAAACCAAATGATGTTTTACATGCAATGATTAAAGGTTCTAAATTTCATAAATCATTAAAACGAAAAAATCTTGTGGACTTGAAATCATATTTCGACGCTCTTAGTGCTTTGGATAATCATGCAAGTGAATTTACCAATTCCTGGGAAGGTATGGTAAATTACCCTGACCGTAAAGGTTGTGATGTATTTGAGAAATGGTTAGATGAGTTAGAAATGCATATTTCATATGCATCTCAACAAATGCACCATGGTGGTGGAAGTGGAAGTAATAATAGCGCAAAAAAAAAGAAAAAGAAACGTAGAGGAAATAATAATAATAATAACATAGATGAAGGAAAACATGAAAATATTATCGATGCGGTGACTGTCACAACTATACATAGAGCAAAAGGTAGGGAATGGCCTACTGTGATCATTGCTCGTATGAATGAAGGTGTATTTCCAGTTGATGTTAAAACACGTAAACATTTAGGTACTGTGAATAGTTTAGTTACTGATGGTGCAAATCATACGGATTATCATTTAGAAAAACGAAATCATGTTGCACGTCATGAAGAAGAAGATGTTGGTGTAATAGAAGAAGAGAGACGTTTGGCATATGTTGCCATCACACGTGCTTCAGATGAATTGATTTTATCATCTATACGTCATAATGGCGATGAATTTATGGAACCAAGCCGATTTATTGAAGAGTGTTTATCCAAAAATAAATAATACCTATAGTGTAAAGATTACCGCCTCATCCTGTTATAGTTGCAGTTGTGTTTTTTGTTAAAATCCAAAAATAAATAAATAAATTATTCTATATATACTACCAGTATAACATTCTCCCTATATGCACATATTTATTCCAAAAATTTCAAAAAAAATTCATATTTTGGTTTTGAACTTGCCTAAGCTGTTAATACCACGGTAAGCCTAGCTACTACTGTATACTATTAAAGCAGCTTAATTAAATTAATACATGAAATAAAAGCAAAAGGCATCATCAGTAAAAAGTTAAGCGGTAATTGTCAATCCTTCCTGGTAAAAATGTATTTGAATTTTAATATAGAAATAGCATTAGCTAATACGCGTTTATTTTTTTTATATTCAAAAAAACACCATCTACATCAAAACGATTCAAATAATACAGAAACAATTAAAGAAAAGACCTAATCCAAGAATAGAAACAAATACAAACTAAAACAACAATTTCTGTTATTGCAAGATATACATACATATTCACAGTATCATATCATGTCGGGAAGAGCTGCAACGCAAGAAAGGGATAGTAAGGCATGTTGGGATTATTCATTACAAAACATGTCACTCATTATTGCGGTAAAAACGAATAATTTTCAAGATTGTATAGCAGCACTTGATAATAATGCAATACTCGAATGGTTAACTCCAGGCTATTACAGAATTCTTGGAGATGCAGATGAAGATGATGATCTTCCAGTACTTAGTAAAGACGAATTGGACATGGCACAAAAGAATTTTCCTGGTTATGAACGTGACTACCAAGCATCGAATGGAAATACTGCATTACATATTGCAGCAAGAGAAGGACGAATCGATATAGTAAAGTTATTAATGAAACATGGTTGGAGTTTAAAAAAGCGAAATGGCAGTAATGAGACACCTATTGAAACTGCTGAAATCCACTACAAAGACAGAACTGCAGATTGGCTCCGCAGTTATCAACGTCGCACTAGATTGGCAAGGGTTATCTTCAAAGTCTCGGTCGCATTACGACTTTCGTTAAGAAAAGTACGAGAGAAGAATAACCGTAAACGCCGTCGAAGAAATAATAGTTCAGGCATCCGAGCTACCTCAGTTAAAATCAATCCAAAAGCTCTTACCTCTGAAGAAGATGGTGCTCGGCTTGATGGTGCACATACAACAAAAAGTAATGATAAAAAACAGAAGAAACGCGGTGGAAATCGTAGTAACACTAGCAGTAATGGTAATAATAGCAGAGGTAGTTTCCTTTCACCTCCTACATTTGTGCACCAAAGCCAGAGTACTACTACTAATAATGAAAAATTAAATGATATGGCTAGCAGTTTAATAGCACCAACTACAGAAAAACGTCGTAGTGTAAGATTAAATAAACGAAAAAGAGGTGATACTGATCTTTGATTTTA
>JACKZZ010020958.1_pt1 | contig 22816 bp, 22 predicted proteins | sample 8027871 | NCBI WGS metagenome assembly JACKZZ01 (sample SAMN15724774, study PRJNA655200) | protist metagenome | isolation source: fluorescence activated cell sorting (FACS) single amplified genomes of... | place: USA: West Boothbay Harbor, Gulf of Maine | collected 2000-07-19 | reverse complement strand
ACCATCTGTTCCTGAAGTTCCTGAAGAACCTGCTGTACCACTTATACCAGAAGCTCCGCTAGCACCTGCTGTGCCTGAAGTACCAGATGATCCTGTTGTGCCTGAGGTACCACTAAATCCTGATGTACCTGATTCTCCAGTACCACTTGTACCTGTTGAACCTGTTGTACCTGATGTACCTGATAAACCACTTGTTCCTGATCCTCCATCTGTACCACTTGTACCTGAAGAACCTGCTGTACCACTTATACCTGATATCCCATTTGCTCCTGAAGTTCCTGAAGAACCTGTAGTACCTGAAGTACCACTTAAACCTGAAGTACCATTAGTACCAGATTCACCTGAAGTACCCGCACTACCTGAAGTGCCAGATGTACCTGAAGTACCTGATCCTCCATCTATACCTGAAGTTCCTGAAGAACCTGCTGTACCACTTACACCTGAAATACCGTTTACACCTGAAGTTCCTGAAGAACCGGATGTTCCTGAAGTACCACTAAATCCTGAAGTACCTGAAGCACCTGTACCACTAGTACCTGTAGATCCTGTTGTACCTGAAGTACCAGATAAACCGCTTGTACCTGATGCTCCATCTTGCCCTGAAGTACCACTTGATCCCGAAGTTCCGCTAACTGCAGAAGCTCCACTATCACCTGCCGTACCACTAGTTCCTGCTGAACCATTTGTTCCTGAAGTACCACTTGTACCTGATGAACCTGAAGAGCCGGCTGTACCTGAAGTACCACTTAAACCTGATGTTCCCGAACCTCCATCTATACCTGAAGTTCCTGAAGAACCTGCTGTACCACTTATACCTGAGGCACCACCTGCACCTGAGGTTCCTGAGGAACCTGTTGTTCCTGAAGTACCACTTGTACCTGAAGTACCCGAAGTACCTCCTTCTCCATTCGCTCCAGAAGTACCAGTATCACCTGAAGTACCAGCTGAACCAGTTGTACCTGATGTACCTGAAGTACCGTTAGTACCTGTTGTACCTGAATTACCACTAGTACCTGATGATCCATTATTACCAGAAATACCTGACGTACCAGTACCACTAGTTCCTGAAGTACCTGTTGTTCCTGAGGTACCATTTTTACCTGATGTACCTGAAGATCCATTCTCTCCTGAGAAACCTACAGTACCAGATGAACCTGAAGTACCAGAAGTTCTTGATAAACCTGATTGACCATTAGTACCAAAAGTACCTGCGGTACCTGATAAACCACTTGTGCCTGCTGTACCTGATAAACCACTTGTGCCTGCTGTACCTGATAAACCACTTGTACCGGTAGTACCTGTTTTACCTGAAGTTCCTATTAAACCTGAGGTTCCACTTGTTCCTGAAGTACCTGCGGTACCTGATGTACCTGAATTACCTGAAGTTCCTGCTGAACCCGCCGTACCAGATGTACCACTTGTTCCTGATCCTCCTCCTGCTCCTGGTAAGGTTCTATATTGTATCTGTCCAGTGGAGGTGTCATAGGTTGCTACTGTAAGTAAATCTGCTCTTTCAGTAAGTGCATCAATTGTAAAAGGATCTGTTCCTTTTAAATCAAGGGAACCTGTTAATTTTAAATTTTGGGTATTATAATCAAATATAAAGTTATTAGATCCTGATAGGGCAATATTTGAACCTGAACCTGTTGCAAATTGTACATCTTGATCTGACCCACCTGCTGAGTCAGCTTCAGGAATATTTATCTGAACCCCTCCACCAACAAGAGAAGTTACATCTACTCCTCCCCCTACAAAATATAAAGATTGGGCATAGTTTACTTGGGAGCCTGTATAATATACTTGGATACCCCCAATACCAGGCATATTACTTAAATCTATACTTTGGGATATAGGCGGATTACTACCAGTGTAGAAGAAATTAACTACATTACCTGCTAATGAACTTGAATAGAAGAGAGATGAAAAATTTCCATCTACTTCATTAAAAGTTAATTCCGAGCCTTTATTTTGTCTTAATATAATACTCATGTTTCTGTAAATGTTGATGGGTTATTATCACTTTCAATTTCAGGTTGGTTATTGGGTGTAAAATTGTTGGAAATATTACCACCTATTTGTGATGTTGTTTCTAAGTTAAATTTAATTTGGGCCTTAGAATTGAATTTTTTAATAGAAGTCATTTCTTTTTGAATAGTATCTGGAACTATATATCCATATAATTTCAAACTAAAGGTTGATTTAACTATCCTTTCACCTCCTGTAACTAATTCTACAGGGGTTGCAAAATTATTTATTGTGGATTTAAATTGAAAGCGTTCTGGATTACCCCAGTAACTATCAGATGCATAATTAACAGCTTCTATAATTTTATTTAGTTGTTCAATGTAGTATGTAGAAATAATAAAATCATATGTAATATTTACATAATCAGGCATTACTACAGCATAGTTCTGCTTAGTAGGGACTTGATTATTTAATATGTTAAAATTATCATAGGTATTTTGTTGGGAGTATGATTTAGTAAATATTTGAAGATTGTTAGGATTGTTAGCATCTAATTTATTAGCTAAACTTCTAACTTTTTCAATATTATTTCTTTTAAAAGTAATGATAGGCATCATTATTTTTCCTTTTAAATCTCTATAATACCCATCCTTTTGAACTTGCTTCCATCTTTCGGGAGAACCATAAATAAAAGGAACTTTTTGCACTACACCATTTTGTTGGACTGTAGGTTTAATTACATTATCCATATAATATATGATGGCTTCATCAATTTCTTTAAAACCTAAAGTAAAGGGTTTAACAGTATCATTTCTAAATGAAGTTTGTTCACCTCTGTTAAACTCTGGGTTAGGGTTAGGATTACCAGTACCTGAATATCCAACAGAACCTCCAGGAGGGTTGTATGGATTGATTTGAGAATTTAATAATTCTCTTTGAGTCTTTGGGGTTGGTATTTTTCCTTTTTCTGCCATTTATATATATCTTTCTTGAGTTATACCCACTTTATCTGCTGGAACATAATGTGCTTCACAAATTACTGAGATATTACTCCCAAAATCTTGTAAATCTGGATTCCAATTTCCAGGTTGATTAGGATAATCAGGATTTTTACCCATAAAGTATTGGTTAGCTACAATATTATCTACTTCATAGTATCCTTCTTGATATAATATAATATCTCCTACTTCAGGCACCAAATCTGCTCCATAATTATGATCTTCAGGAGCAAAGTTTTTGTTAAAATCTTCACCAGCTGTTAGTAAATCATCTCTAAGGAATTTAAAAGTAGCACCCCAACTAAAATCTGTACCTAAATCAGTTTCAGGATATTCTTGATCTTTTCTTTCTACTAAACAGTTTAATAAAACAGGACCCATATAGTATTTTTCCTCTGCGGATTCCCCATAAAGGTTAACTTTAGTTTCTTCTATTTTGTATTTGTAGAAAGCACACTGTTGGGTAATTATATCACCCATTAGTTCTCTATTTACGTGTCTAAATAGACTTATATCTCTTGCGCCTCCAAATAATGCCATATTTTATCCTATATAAATTGGGAATGGAACATTAGCTAATTCATCTTGAATGAATTTACTTTCAGCCGCTCTTCTTTCCAATAATTTTTCTCTTGAGGTTTCTCCTAAATAAGCTCTTAATCTATCAATTAATCTTTCTTTTTCATTTGTGGCAGCCGTGATTAAATCTCCCTGGTTTAATGTAACTGTATCTCCTGGGATTGGGACTGTTTGGTATTTACCACGTATATATCCTAACATTTCCTTACATAATGCTAAAGCATACTCAAATATCCAACTTCTACCTATTGAATTAATATCATCATAGTTAGGGTTAGTATAAGGAACATCATAAATGTTAGAAATAGTACTACTTTCTCCTACTACAAATGAAGCATCTGAGCGTTCTGTGCCTAAAATATATTCAAAATACATTTCTTTTACAGTTCCATCGGGAATAGGGAATATTCTTAAATGATTGTTATGCATTTCAAATGAATAGTTAGATCTTCTAATAGTATCACTCATCTCTATTTGTTGAATTACCTGTAAGTCATAATTTAAAGGCATTAATACAAAGTTAATTGCTGGGGAATAATCACCAAAACCAAAACTATCCATCATATTCATAGCGCCCATTCCAGTACCTACATAAGGATCAAAGAATTTTACTATTGCCGGAGGGGATTCATAATATACCCTCATAATTTCAATATCATGCTTTTTATAATGGGGGATATTAACTTTTGCCCATTCTTCTAAATTATAATCTTGCACAGATGCTGTTAATTGAACGGACCCTTTATGCCAATCTACATTTCCCCCAGTTCCGGCTTCAACACCATATTGTTCAGCCATTTGGATAATTCTACCTAAGTTAGGAACAACTACTGTACTTTCAATATCCATTTTAGATGCATCTGCACCTTCTAAAGTTAAATAATTATCTCTAACTTTATAACCATATAATTCATTAGCATATATAGTTACTGCTTCTTCTAATGCAGCATAAAAATTAAGATTTTGTAATTCTATATCTACAATAGGATAACCTAATCTACGGGCTGCGAACACCGAAAATTTATCTGCGTCTTTTTGGAACTCCGGGTCATTGTCATAAAATCCAAAAGGTGTATCCCCTGGAGAAAATGAACTTGAACCGGGCCATATTGCTATATTTGCCATATTTTTTCTTTTATGCGTTATCTGAATTAACTACTACATACTCAACATCCATACTTTGACTAATAGCATATACTTTAATAAATTCTATATCTTGTCCAAAAAATCCTTTAAAAGCACTTCCTGTAACTTGTGGTCCTGAAAACATAAGAGAAGATGTAGGCAATAAATTCATTGTCCAATAGCTTCTATTTCCATTTTCTGTAAAATCACTTAATGTTAAAGTGAAAATAGAGTTAGTTGCATTACCTATATTAGTACCATCTACTGTTAAAGTTTCACCTACTGAATATCCAGTCCCTGATGTTGCAATTTTGGCTTGAAATACTCCAGTTGATATATTACTTGAAGATAAAGCATTTAAGTCTACTTGTGATGAATTTTGTACATTCCCAGCTCCCAAAACAGCAGTATAATCTGAACTTACGGTTCCAAATCCTAAATTTGTTAATTGAGCATCTGTGATTGTAATAGTTTGTCCTGATTGATAACCAGTACCAATATTTTTTACTGTTACTGTTGAAATCACTCCGGCTGTAGAAACTACATCTACTGTTGCTCCTTGCCCTGTTGAAGTATAAATTGCAATTTCTCGTGTTATGTCATTTGTTACAGTTGGGGCTACACTATTAGTTAAAACTTGGGCATTTATTAATTGACCGGTTCCTAACTTTCCAGATGCTATGTTTAAAGTATCACCCACAACATATCCTCTTCCTACATTTGAAACTGTTACTGATGTAACTGTAGGTGCTTCAGGACTAGCTCCCGATACTATTACTGAAGCGGTTGCAAAAGTACCAGTACCTCCTTCTAAGGGAACAACGTAAGTACCCGGGGAACAATTAGTTGCATTAGTTGATATGGCTAGTATATCATTTGCGATTAAAGACGATGATATGTCGATATCTAACGTTATACCTGATCCACTAAAACTAGATGTTGTTGGAATGCTTGGATATAAACCCGTAACACCACCTACACCACCACTTGTATACGATGAGGTTAAATCTGTACCTATAATTCCTTGACCATCGGGTGCTTTTGAAGAGGTAAAAGTAACAGCTAAATTAGCTGTTGTGTCTAGGTTAGTAATTCTAACATATTTTAAACTACTTGAAGGAAATGTTCCGGCACCTGGGTTTATACCATTCACATTAATCAAATCAATTGAAGTTGTTGGGGGTATAGTTACAATTCTCCTATCTACATTAGTAATATTTCCTAATGAATAAAAAGTTTCATTTGTAGTTTTTATACCTTTAACTATATGTTCTTCCTTTATTTTTGTTTGGAAGGTTGTGGGTGTAATATTTGATGCCATTTAGTATTTTTGTTATAAATATTAGAAAAAAATTTCCCAATTTAAAAGACGTGGAAGTGAATGATTTTTATTTTTTAGATCGACCAGATGTGCCTGTATTTCCTAATTTTAAACCTCGAGCTTCTGCTTCTTCATATATTTTAATCAAATCATCTACAATAGGATCTCTATGGTTTTTTAATAGTGTTATACCTATGGCATTTTTAATTTTACGCATTGATGTATATAAAAATCTAAACCCTGATTCTCGTTTTGACTTTAAATCTGTTTGGTGATCATCACCACATATAATCATTTTAGAACGTAAACCAATTCTAGTTGCTATCATTTCCATTTGATCGTGAGTAACATTCTGGGCTTCATCTACAATAATACATGAATCTAGGAATGTTCTACCTCTCATAAATGCTAAAGGTACAATTTCAATTTTTCCATCTTCAATAAGTGCTTCTACTTTTACTTTATCATATAAAGCAAACATATTTTGATAAATTGGTTGAATCCAAGGATCCATTTTTTCTCTTAAATCACCAGGTAAAAAGCCTATTTCTTCTTTTGAAACTGTAGGTCTTGTAATGATTATTTTTTCATAATGTCTTCTAAGAAGACCATCTAATGCGATTTGCACTGCTAGTAATGTTTTACCTGATCCTGCTTTACCCGCTAACATCGTTATGGTATTTTCTAATATTTTAGATTTGGCTTCTTTTTGCTCTTCATTTAAAGCAAGTTTAAATTTAATGGGATTTTTAATAACTCTTTTTTTTCTAAATACTTCATCTTCATGATGGTTTGAGGTCATATCTTTCATATTTTATTTGAAATAACTTTTTGTCAATTATACATATGAAAAAAAAAAGCCCCGCTTACGCGAGGCTTCTTAAATTAATAATCTAGGTTAGATTAGATAGAGTTTAAACCACTAACTAAGATCTTACCATAGAATTCTGGACGAACCACTTTCTTAGCGTAACGTGTCAATAGACCTTTACGTGGTGTGAAAGTATCTGGATCGTAAACCATTGGAGTCATGATTAATGGAATGTATGGAGCGAATACCGCACCTGCTTCCAAGAATTGACCACCTCTGAATCCCATTAAAATGGTATTTTCAGTCATGTATGGGTTTTTGTAAACTGTGTATCTAGAATTGATAGCACCTGCTTTCTGTACACCAAAAGCGTAAGAAGCTTTACTTACATCACCATCAGAGTTACTAGCGTATCCTGGAATTGATTCCAAAATAGTAGCTACTGTAGGAGAACATACTAAGAAGTTAGCACCTCCACGAAGAGTTTTCTGGTGGATGATGTTACTTAATTTCTGCATTTTAGTTCCTAAAGTTTGGAACCATTGTCCTTGTGTGTTGTAGAAACCTGCAGTGTTTTCAAATGCAGTTCCGGCAGCATTAATAGTGTTGTTATTAATAGCTGACCATTTTTCAGTTCCAGCACTTGCAGACTCAATCAACATATCCATGATTTCAAGATCAATCTCTAAAGAGATATACTCACTCATGATTGAAGTTAATTCAGCTTCAGCATCTAGAGAATGGTAAGCGTTTAAATCTTGAGCAAACTCAGGAGTCCAAACAGCTTTCAGTTTTCTAGTTTTAGCTACAATAGCTTCACTTCTCATTTGAACATTGATTTCTGGAATCGCGATTGGAGTGTTATTACCGTTTAGGTTATTGTTTCCATCTTCGAAATCTCCTCTATCAGCGTCAGTAGTAGCGAGTACATAATCAACTGAACCTTCACCTACGGCTGTAATACCAGCAAGATCAGTAGTTGTTGCAATAAATTGAACATCTCCTCCTACTAGTTTAGTAAAGGCTGATAATTGAATACCTGCTGCACCTGCTACGATTGTTCCATTAAATAGTTGGAAAGCTCTAACAGCTTTGTTATCAAAACTTACTAATGAAGAAGTTGGAACTGTTGCTAATTTATAATCACCAAATGAAGCAGAGTAGTTTGAATCGAAATTCATATCTTCCCAAGTAGCAACATTACCAGCTCCTGAACCTGTAGAAACTGTAGCTACTGAAGCTGTGTCATTAATTGAATAACTGAAACGACCAGCACCATAAAGACCACCTGTAGCACCGTTTCCGAAAGGAGCGTTACCATCTTGATCACCATACATTGAAGTACCATTAGGGAATGGAGATTTACCTCCATTTGTATCACCACCATATTGGAAATCTAGATAAAATACTAGACCTGAAGGTAAGTTCATTGGTTGAACTGAAACGAATTCTTTCGCTGCAATTTGTCCAAATACTTTTCTTACCAATGGTAAAGCTACACCAGCCCATTGTGCGCCTGTTCCAGCGGTAAATGTTCCAGCACCGGCACCACCACCTGTGTTTGATTCTTCCATAACTAATTGCTTAGCTTGGTTTTCTAGGATCATAGACATATTGTTTTTGTTAGTTTCAGTTTCGATACCTTCTAACAATCCTGTCTTTCCCCACTTGTTGGCTAACCTTGCAGCATCACTTTGTAGTGATTTGTAAGGATTAGCACTTTCTAAAAGTGAATTTAATTGACTCATTTTGTTTTTGTTTTTTGTTTTTGTGTTTTATTAAAATTAAATTATTCCGGCTAATTTTTTAAACCTACTAACCATTTCATCTGATTCAACAATTGGTCTTTTCTTAGATACTTTTGGAGAACTAGTAGATTTAGAAGCAGATCCTAATACACTTTCGTTTACTGTTTTCTTTTTAGAAACGAGGTTTTCGGAAATAGTAGAATATACTATTTTTGCTTCTTTAACTGTAGTTGCTTTATCAAAAGCGCCTAATACTTTAGACTTTTGTGATTCAGTTAAGTTTTTAGATTTAAAGATTTTGTTTGCATAAAGAAGCTTAGCGTTCAGTAGGTTTATTTCATTAAGTTCTGATCTTAAAGTAGCAACAGTGTTCATTGCTTCTTCTAAATCTTTCTTTAAATCTTCTTTCTCATCCTTCATTCCGTCTTTGTAGCCTTCTTCTTCAGCATCAGTACGTGCATCTTCATCTATTGTTACCTCTTCTTCGTCTTCAACATCAATGTCGATTTCTTCGTCTTCAGATTCTTCATCTTCAACTTCAAATTCTTCACCTGCTTCTAACTCACCAGCAGCAACCATATCTTCGATTACGTCTTCGATAAATGATTTAAGGTCGTCTTCTGACATATCTTCTATGTCGACATCTTCATCGTCCATACCATCCATGTCTTCTTTCTCGTCTTTTTCACCGTCTAAAAAGCCTTCTTCTTCAGCATCAGTACGTTCGTCCTCTTTCAAGTCCTCTTTTTCGTCCTTCATACCGTCCTTGTAGCCTTCTTCTTCAGCGTCTGTACGTTTGTTTTCATCTAAATCATTTTCTAACTCTGATAAAATTTCTTCTAAGCTCATGTCATCTTCTTCACGCATGTATTCAGTTTCTCTTTCGGCTTTATTATCACCTCGATCACCTTTACGCATTACTGGATTTGACATTTTCTCTTCCATTTTTTCATCATCTTTTGCTTCATTTGTCTCGTCATAGCCTTCTTCCATCTTATCTTCGCTGTCCATTTCATTTACCTTTTGGGCAAACATAGCTTGGATTTGAGGGGTGAATGCTTCTTCAAGAGCAACTTTAGCATTTGCAATTGCTGATTCTTTTACAGCTTTTGCATCGGCGATAGCCTCTTGTAAAAATTGTCTGTTCATTTTCCTAAAATTTGTTTTTGGAACTACGTTTATTAAAGAAACGTAATGGGGATTGTTTTTTTTGAATGTCATATAAGAAATGACATATTATGCTAATACATATGTAAAAATATCTTGAAGTCGCAATAGGAAAAAAAAGCCCGCTTTCGTGGGCTTAACCAAAGGAATAAAATCCTAAGGGGGGGAGGGTTATATAATCGGACATTGTCCGTTGGAGCAAAGTATTTCGGATATAATAGAATTAACTTTTGTGTATTTAAATTGTGTATTAGATGTTTTACTCTCATTTATAGAATGCATAAATGAATCTGGGTTTGAGGGGGTTGAGACAAAATCCCAACATAATAATTCAAAATCATCTTGGACTTCCATTAACCCACCTACATCTTTAAGTGAACCCATCCCTCGAGATGAAACACCTACTGTAATATTTGATTCAATTAGTGCTTTTAGAATATTTCCTGATGGGGTTGGGAGAATTTCAATTTTACCCATTACATTATCTCCATCCCACCACATATCAGAAATATTATGTGATACATTTTTTAAGTTAATTACTGAAGATTCTGGATGATCTAATTCACCCATTGCCCTATTTTCTTTAACTAAAGGCATGTATTTATCTATTTCTCTATCCCACAATTCTCTAGAATAATATCTACCATTACCATTTTTAATTTCAGCCGTAGCTAAAATCCCTTCAACTAAAGGTAAACCCCTTTTGGATGTTTTACCTTCTGTTAAGAATACGGGGTTAGTATTGAATATATGGGTTTCTGTGAGTAATGCTGACATATTAGTCTTCGTTTTGAGTTTCGTCTACTACTTCTTTTTTAGAATAAGATTTACCACACATTTTTTCATATAGTTTTTCTATTCCAGCTTTTTTCTTTTCTAAAAGCTTAATTTCTTTTTGCATTTCCTTCATCTTCTTTTTATCTACTAATTCAGATAAACTTTCATCTTCTGATACCATAGATAATCTTTCATTTTTACTTGAAATTATTTCTTCTAAAGCCTCAATCTGCATTTCTAGTGTAGCAATCCTTCCATTATTTTCAATTTCAGCTAATTTACTATCTGTCGTTTCTTTTTTTACTTTTTTAGCTTTAGGTTTTGAAGGTGATTTTTCTCCTAAGGGCATGCTTTCCATTAAATCTACTAATGATATCATTTTATTTTCTTTTAATTCTACATAACCAGTACCAACATCTCCTTTAGGAAAATCTTTTTTAGTAGCTTCTCCGTATCCACCACCTTTACCAGCATCTTTAACCATTTTACCTCTACCTAAACCTGGTAGGTCTTCTTTATATCCAATTCCTTCAATTCCAAATTGAGCTTCCTCAACATAAAACAAAGCATTTTTTTCTAAGTTCTTTTGAACTATATCTTTTAATTCTTGTTCTGTTTTATCTGCATTTTTAGGATTTTTCATTTCTGTATAATAACCACGAAGATATTCTTCAAAATTCATGTTATTAACATTATCTTCATCCTTATAATCATAACCAGCAGTTTCTAAATCAGTAACTTCTTTAGTTGGTTTTTTTTCTACAGCTTTAGCCTCTTCAGCTACTATATTCATATTTTCATCAAAGATAGAAAACCAATCTGGTTTGTTACTTTTAGCAGAATTACCTATACCTAATGATATACTTTCTGATATAATATGTCCATGTTTTAGGCTAGCTATAGTTTCAATCAATGTGGCTGCATTGCGGACCATATCAGGAAATTGTCTTTTAGCAGCTTTTATAAATACTTCTTTATTTCCTTTACCTTCAGAAATTAAATTGTATTGTTCTTGTAATGTTTTCTGTTTCATTCTTTTTTTATTTTAATAAGTCTTTTATGTCTTTGATATAATCTAAAACTAAATCTGTAGGTTTAAGTACATTATATGATGATTCATTATCATTGTAATAATCTGCAGTTTCGTTTTTAGCGTTACTCAACATTTTATAAATATCATTCATTTCTTGTTCGATTTGATCAAACGCTCTAATTCTTTGATTTTGGAATTCTTTAGCACTTTCAACTTCAAATAGTTGATCTACTTCTAACCCTGACCCCTTCTGGACATAATTTCCTTTTTTGTTTTTTGGTACTAACTTATATTTAAACTGTTTAACATAAGCGTTATCTTTAACCCCGTCTTCAGTTGCTTTAGGACCTGGGCCTAAATCAGCACCAATCCCTTCATCTATTTTTTTCTTTTTTTTACTAAAAGCATAAGGTGTAGCATACTGCATTCCTGTACCACCACTAAATGAAGCAGCACCTGCTCCACCCCCAGTACCTGATATTTCTTTTAATTGATTTTTTATTTGTCGATATTGATCTGGGTAGCTTGTTCTAAGATGTGTTCTATATCTATTAAATACTTCTTTAAAATCAACTAAGATTTTTTGAATTGTTTCATCACTACGGGCATCATCTGTACCTAATAGTCGTTTTAATGCTTTTAAAGCAGTGTACATTTTTTGCAACGAATCCCCAAAAGAAGCTAATTTAATAACTTTATGACTAACTGAGTTTGTTTCTTTATTTATACCATCGGTTTTAAAGTAAGTATCTAAATCATCAGTGAAAAAATCATTCACCATATCCATAGGTCCATACTTATCCTCAAGTCGTTTAATTAACCCAGGATCTATGTCTTTTGGTTTTATTTGTTCCGTTATGTTACTCATTCGTTTCTGTGAGTTCATTTAATAGATTATGATATTGAAGTAAATCAACTAAATGGTTGCTTTTTACTTTACATCTTTTATCTAATTCAACAATTAATTTTGTTACTTCTTGCAACTTAATTTTAACTGTTTTATCTTTAGTTTTAATTATTTCTTCAGATAATTTTTCCTTAATGTATTTAACTTCGGAATTATAAAATGATTTTAAAGCTGGGGTAGAATCTACAGACTCAATAAATTCTTTTAGAATATATTTTTGTCTAGAATTTAAATCTGAGTATTTATCATTGAACTTTTCTAGCATAATTTGATATGTTAGAGTTCTAAGATCCTTATCATATGATTTAAATTCTTCAATAACATTTTCTTTAACATCATCTCTTTTAATAGAGGTTGCAGTTAAATGTTCTAACAATGTTACTTTATTATCAATAATTTGATTAGGATCTGTACCTGTTTCTTTATTATACGACTCAAATAAAACATACAAAGCAGCTTGAGCTTTATAATCATGTAGTTTTGTTTGGAATAAATCTTCTACATTGTAATGTTCTTTAAGCTCTTTAATTAAGTTATATTTTTCTTTTCTTAATCTAGTACGGTTAAGTTTTTTTGAAGACTCAACTACGGTGTTTAGAATAACATTAGCTTTTGAATCGTTAATATTCTTAGACTTAAATACAGCCTCATACAGTTTAAATTCTTTACCAAGTTCAGTATTAACAAAATGTTTTTTTAAAATATTAATAGCTGCGGAGTCACTTCCTGATAGCGTGTCAGCGGTAATTTTACGCACTAGCACTTCAAATAGGATACCTGTATTTTTAAATTTTGAGTGTTTTATATACATCAATACTTATTTATTTATAAATATAATAAAATTATTATTCTTTGATATTTGATTCATCTAAAAGCGAATCTCCTTTTTTATCCTCTTCAAAAATCATTTCTTTTTTGTTTGAAAGAGGTAAAGAAATATTTTTTAACATGTTTTGATGTGCTAAAAAGTGAGTATTTTCTTTAAGTTTACTATTATCGTTGTAATCTTTTTTCATACCCTCTCTGCCTAATCTATCTTTACCAAAATTATCTTCTTGGGTATTTCTATTAGATACTTTTTCTTCAGGTCGACCAACTTCAGCTTTATCTTTATCATATCCTTTTGGGACATTTGCTGGGTCTGAATCCATTCTCCCAGTTCCATATAGTGAAGCTAAGTCATGAGGTGTACCATATGATTTACCTGATTCCACTGGATCATTACCTTCAGCTTCAATTTGGGATAATCTAAATTTACGTTTAGCATCTTCTCTGATTAAATCTCTATAATCGTCATATTGATCTTCACTTAGGTGGAATAAATGGTCATAAACAAAATCAGTTGGGAACATATTAGTTTCAACCATTTGGGCAGCTAAATCCATTTTTTCTTTCATTAATGCTACTCTCTCCTGGTCATATATAATAGAAGGGTTTGTTAATGATATTTCAAAATTAGCTAATTGTTCATCTCTGTATCCTTGCGTATATAAATGAACTAATGCTATCTTATATAGCTCTGATGTTATAATGCGTTGTATACGTTCAATTGTGCGGGCAAAACGAATGTCTTGAGCGGCTAATGTTGCTTTTCCATCGGTGTTTTCATCATAACCCATAAATGCTTTAGGCACTTTAAGGGCGGCAAATAATTTATCTCTTAAATATTCAACATCAGCAATACCATCCCACTGCAAACCATTTGCACTTTCAATTTTAGTACTTGCATCATTACCCCTAACTGGAATAAAGAAATCCTCCATTGAGTTTTGCATGTTATATTTTAGGTTATATTCACCTGTTTCTTGATTTACATATGGGGTACGTTTCATTTTAGAAACTGTTTTCTCCATAAATGCATCTACCTCATTTGGAGGTATGGATCCAACATTCATATAAAAAATACGCTTTTCAGGAGCACGAACAATTCTATGAATTAACATAGCATCTTCCATTAAAGTGTATTGTTTAAATAATTTACGAGCCGGTTCAATATATGATCTACCATAAGGTAAGAAATTCATATCTGTTAATAAACGGAAATGAGCCATTTCATAATTATCAAATATAATACTTCTATCATTATTCTGGTTAGGTACATTATAATACCCATAATCTGAAGCAGAAACACCTTCAGGGTCAAATCTATATTTTATTTCTGATGGGTTTTCTTTATCTGCTCCCTCTAACCTTTCAATGTGAAATGCCGTGTAAGGAATAACATTATAAACACCAAAATCTTCAGCAATTTCTAATTTTAAGAAAAAATCACCATATTTACACATATTACGAATCCAAGGCCATAAATTGAATTCTATGTTTAGTACATCATAAAATAAATTATATAATATTTTTTGGATATCTTCATCGGAAGATTTAATGGATAATACTTCACCCATATCATTTTTAAGAGTACTTTCATCAGCTACAATGTCTAAAGCAGAAGCAATAATAGCATCTGTATCCATAGCGTCATAATCTGAATATAATTGGGGTCTTAAATATTGATAATTAAAATTAGCTTGTTGGCCATATAGAGAAGTAGATGAATTAGTGTAAACTCTATTAAATCTATCTATAAGAGCATTAGTCTCATATTCCCCACTTTGTTGGATTTGATTTACATCAAATACTTTAAGTTGATTGCCTCCTGTGTTGCGGATAACTACATCTGTAGAAAATAATCTTTGTAGTCTTGTAAATAAACCTTTATCTGCCATTTTTTAATTTTATTATAAATATATTATAAAAGCCATTTAATGCTTTCGTTCTTCCCACCAATCTCCATACCATATGGGTTGTCAACGTTGTTCCCAGAGTAACCACCACTCCAATTAGAGGTTGTTGTTTTTACTGATCCTAAAGTTGCTCTAGCCATATCTAAACTTTGTTGTTGGAATTTCAACGACGTATCTCTCAGGAACATACCAATCCCAAATGACATAACCAAGTCATCATTGTAGCCTCCTTGGGCTTCTGGTCTACCATTTCGCCAAATAAATACTTTCATTTCTTCTATTAATCGTTTTGAGCGAATTGTTACTGATTTATCACCAATAAATTCTCTCATTTTATTAATACAAAGAGGTCGTGTTCTCATTGACATTGTAAATCCAGGCACCATTTCACTATTACCTTCATATTGTCTCAGGTATGATTCTGCAGTACGTAGATCTGATTTTGGAGATTGGTATAAGTTTCTATACCCTCTTTCAATTATGGCATCTAACGTAGCCCACCCAATATTAGCATTTTCAACTACTAACATTGCATTATTATATTCTGTAGCTAAGCCTGTTAAAAAATATCCAAATTCTTTAGGTGGCATTTGCCCTTTATATTCTGCTACTTGTGTATTAGTTAAAACATCCATCACATGGCATGCCGAAAAATCTTTACCATCACCCCGTGCAACATCTGCTACTATCATATATTCTCGTGAGTAATCAGCTGGTTCCCAAATCCATAAATTTTGATCAACACCTCTACGTTCTACGGGGTCGTGTATGGTGGTTTGAGAAATAAAATCAATCCATTCGGGATGGAATACGGTATCACCCGAAGTACTAAAATCACAATCACATTCTTGTGCTGCCATTCTAGGATCACCTAATAATTCATCTTGTCTTTTTCTCCAAGCTTCATCCCGTTCGGGGTGTACCCACCAAGGTAACTTAATTGGAATAAAATCATTTTCATTATTTTCAGCAGATACCCATGTTTTGTGGAACCAATTACCTGTACCATAAGGTGTAGATAATACAATGGCACCACCACCAGTTGCTAGGGTTTGTTGTGCTGAAGCCCATATTTCACCAATATTATCAATAAAAGCTGCTTCATCAATTAATAATAAAGATACTGCTTCTGATCTACCAGCATCCGAACTTGCGGATGTTGCTTTAATTATTGACCCATTATTTAATCGTAATGATAATTTATTATTTTCTTCAGCTGGGATTTTAAGCCATGAAGGTAAATTTTCGTACATGAATTTTACCTTTGTAACCATATTACGAGCTGTTTCTTGCTTAGTTGCAATACAAAGAATATTTTTATCCTTATGAAAAGTCATTAACCACAAAGAATACCCACCTGCTAAGGTTGATATGCCTAATTGTCTAGATTTTAAAATAACAGAATATGGGTTTTCTCTTAATAAACGTAATGTTTTTTCTTGGAAGGGATATAAATTAAAAATAACACGTCCACGTTGTGGGTGTTGAATATGACAATACTTTTTCATAAAATGAGCTGGATCTTGGGCACATTTTAAATATTCTTGTCTTATTATCTTTTTTAAATCTTCAGCCATTATTTTCCAATTTTCCAATACATCCCAAATCCTAAAACGGGTTGGAAGTCTTGGTTAAGACCTATCCCTATATTATAAGCTTGATTGTTTTTTGTCTTAAATAATAACTCTCCACCTAAATAGTTTAGTTGGTTGGATCTGCCTTTTATGCCAAAACCACCATAAAATTCTCTTTTATTAATATAAACTGTATTTGTGATAGTAGTTGTTGGGATTAATACATTAGGGTGAATTTCTCTAAATAGTATAGAATTTTTACTTATTGTATCATTTATAACAATACTTCCTAATGAATCTAAATTTAATGTATCCGTATAAAAATATTTTGAATAATAATCCTTTAAAATATATAATGTATCAATATCAGCTGGGATGGTATCATGGATAGTTTTAATTTTAGTTTTCCATTTAGGAACATATATTAAACTATCAATCCTCAATGTGTCCCATTTAACTTCAACTTTAGAGATAGTTGGGGATATAGGTTGTTGAGTGTGATTTCCACTACCCGAACAAGACCGCATGATAAGGATAATTACAACTAGCACTACAATAAGTAGTGTTTGGATATTTTTAAAGAAGTCCTTCAAGTTCTTTTTTAATTTTTGTTAGTTCTTTTAAACGAGCTAACAATTTACCCTTTTCAGGTTCTTTAGAATCCTTATACTTTTTAACTACAGATTTCATTTCTTTAGTAGTTTGTTGAAGTTTATTAGCTATTTTAGAAACAGAATCTCCTTTTTTAGCTGCTTTTGATGCTTTTTTATCCATTTCAACATCATCATCTTCTTCTTCTCTAATGCTAATACTATCTAAAGCATCCATTGTACCTTCAAAACCAGGAATTTCATACTTTTCATCAGATTTTCTTTGTTCTAAAGCTGCCATAATTGCATACACAGCATCTTGCTCCCCATACCCATATCTTTTGGCCATTGCTTTAATAAAGCGATCTAATGCTTTAACTACTTCGGGGTTAAGGGATTCTGATAGAGCATCTCCTAGGTCATCTTTATGACCCTTAGTAGTTTCTAATTCCTTATTTAAGTCGGATTGTGCATCAATATCTTCCTGATCTGCCTCTGCAAGGATTTCAAAAATTTCTTCTTTAATAGATTTTGCTAATTCGGTTTTTTTCATTTGTAGTGGATTTTTGTTATAAATATCACAAAGAAATTACTCCTTTAATTTGTTTTATACGTTCTTCGGTACTACCTGATAGTGTGTGTAAATTTTTAATTCTATGATTATATTTATTTATTAATTTGTTAATCATATTATTAATTGTATCTCTATAATTAGCATCAGTTTCACGAACACCATTATCCTCAATCTCTACACCCTCAGGTGAAACATAAAATATATAATCATATTCCCCTATTAAACGAGATGCCAATGTTTCAAAATCATCTTTATCATATATATCCATTGAAGTAGAGCAATTAGCAAATGCCATAACATCAATTACAGTTCTATCTGTAATAATATTTTCTAACATTAATTCACCTGCCCTCTCAGCCAAAAATACACATTGTCCTTTTAATGTTGAATCCGTATTTAATGGAATACCTTGTGACATTAATTCTTTAGAACGCTCAGTTCTAGTTGTATAATCTTTAAATTCTGGTAGCTCTTTAAGAGCATTAACTAGTGTAGTTTTACCTACACTCATTGTTCCGCATAATCCTATTTTCATAACTTATTATTTATTTCCAAAAATACAAAAAACTTTGATGGTCTCCTAATATCATTTTAAATTGTTTAAATCCTCTACTATTTATAAACCTTGCAAAATTATCTCTTTCTATAGATCTGTCATCTAAAGATAAAGAAGTATCTTCATGATATTCTATAAATATTTTTTGAATTTTATCCCAGGTAGTTTGTTTGGTATCTTTAAATATTAATTTTTCATGACCTTCAATATCAACTTTCATGTAGTCTATATTAGGTATGTTATTATTTTCAAAAAAACTATCTAAGGTAAAACAAGGACGTGGTTGAGTTTCCCACCAATTAGGCCATTTTTGGATATCCATTTCACCATTATAGTCAGAAATAGCAATATTAAATAATTCCCAATTGTCATTTTTATTCATTTGAAGTGGTTCAAATACCCCAGGATCAGGTTCAATACAATATATTTTTGAAGCTCCCTTTAGTTCTGCATTTATAGCAGACATACCAATATTAGCTCCTAAATCTAAATAAACATCACCGGGTTGTATAGAAATTCCATTTTCATTTAACTCATCATGGATTAAATTTCCCCAAGCCATAGCACCTTCCCAACCATAACGATTTCCAAGATCTAAAGCATTTCCTGAAGTATCCCAATTAGTGATATCTATTAATTTTTTATCTTTAGTATAGAATTGTTTTCCTCTAATCATAATTAAAAGGGTAGATTTGTATAATTATCTTTTTGGGATGAACCTGGTAGTACTCTATAGCTATCACTATCAAAATGTTGTGTTGATACCTCGAATATACAACTTCCTTCTTCAATAGCCAACATTTGATGTGGTTGTCCTGGCATTAAATGGATGCAATCTCCTTCTCTAACTATTTGTTCTTTTATTTCTGTTGTTTCAGTATCAATCCAACTATATAGAAATTCTCCTTTAGAAATATACCATGCTTCATCCTTTAATAGATGAAAATGCATTGAAAATGATTTTTCTTTTTTAAATACTAATAACTTACCACAATATAGTTCATTATTGATAATCCATAATTCATAACCCCATGCTTTTTCATGACGTTCACCTTCATAGGGTTGTGCTTGTAGTGTATGTTCTCTCATTTTAATTTCTGTTTTCCCCTGCTCTACCCATAGCTGTTTTATACCAAGGTAAACCTTCTCTTTCTTTTAATATTTCTGAATATTCTTCAGGATTATACTCATTACCATTTAAGAAATAAGATTTTTTAAATTCACTATCTTTACGATGGGGTATAATTGCGGGTCCGTCCCATTTATGATGTTTCCAATTTTCTTCACCATGTATTCTCATCAAGTGATGATATGCACCCCTTGAATTAATAATTTTAACTTCAAATAACTTTTCTGACATATTTTTTCTCTTATGGTTCTTAATTTAAAAATGTTCGTGAAAATCGGGATAATCCTGATTTTGTTCTAATATATAATCTGTAACATAAATTCCTTGTGCTCCTGATACTGTAATACCTCTAGCACTTAATGCATCACCTACGAAGTGAACATTTGGAAAATCATTTAATGATAAATTTTCATAATTAACCAATGGTTCAGGTGACAAATATTTAACTTCAGGCACATAAACACCCCAATCATCACCTAATGTTGGAAATACTTTCTTCATATCATCAATGAAATCATCAATGTATTTATAATAACCTTGAAATGCATCTCGTATCTCATCCATTTCATCAATTGTAACAGCACTTACTATATCACCTTCAGATGTTGTAGATGGTGTACGAGTTGGACTATAATATAAACCAGTACCTTCTTTGTTTACTTTAGATACTAATTCTCTAGACCAAGCAAATGGTTCTTCAATACCTGGTATTTCCATTAGTATACCAAAATTGGTCATATTATTCCGGAATGCTTCATCTTTTTTAGCATGTCCATTGTAACTGTGATTTCCATACGTTTCTTCAACGGCAACATATGCTGCATTGTTGTTTGTACAGAAAGAACGTAGTGATACTCCTTCATCAAATTTTCTATATAATTTAAAATCGTAACTAATGTCAATTAGTTTCTGAAAGTGTTTTTGTGGTGCTTCAAATCTAACACCAATTTGTACCGGTTTTGGTTCAGTGGGTAGTTTATAATCGTCTGCTAGTTGCTTACCAAAGTCAATACCTGATTTACCAACGGCGAACATTAGGCGGTCATAGTAAAGAAAATGACCATCCATCTTTTTCCCTATTTCTACTTGATTTTTTTCGAAATTAATACTTGTAACCTTAGATTCCCAATAGAATCTTACACCTTTAGATACTAGATAATCGTACCAATTTTTACCAATCTCGTGTAGATAATCTGTACCAACGTGCCATACTGGGAATAAACGTAAACCGAAATATGGTTTAATAAAATCTGGTTCTGCTTGAGGATCTGAACATTGTACTTCTTCTGGTTTAGGGTGGAAACGCTTGAAATTTGCAATTACTTCATCAAATAATTCCATTGCTTTTTCCTCACCACAATACTTAGATAATTGACCTCCAATAGATGTGTGGTAAGTTAATTTACCATCACTCCAACCACCAGCTCCTAGAAAACCTTCCATTACTTCGGAGTATTCTCTCCTATATGGATCTTTACCCATATCAATGATTGTTATATTTTCACCAGGATAACCACTATCCACAAGTTTGGTTGCAGCATTAACACCTGCTACACCTGCACCTACAATTACTAATTTTTCTGCCATTTATATTTATTTTTATACTTGAATATACGAACAAAAAGTGACGTCTCCAAATGAAGACGCCACAGATGTCATGTTTTTTTTTATTTAAAGCGACTGGCTATGAATCAGTCTATAAGTGTTTTTTATTACCAAGTTTGATTGTACCAAGAAGTACCATCTGAAATTACTCCATATCCTACATTTAACATTTTTTCAGCTGCTCGATCATCAGCATCTGCTGCAGTAATAGCGGCTGATGTGAAAGGTAAATTAATATTTTGACCATATAGACCCAACGCCCCTGCTGGAACATGCCATACTAAAACATTTCCTACTCTTGCAGCTTGGCCTGGTTGGTATACTACTTCATCACTAGGGACAATTACAGTATATACTTCTTCAGCCATTGATGGGTGATGAAACGTTAGGTCTTTTGGTGTTCCATTCCAATCAAATTCTTCTGAAGAACCTATTAGGCTTTCAGCATTTGCAATATCTGTTACACTTAAATCCACTAATACTAACCCAAAATATCCTTCACCAATTCCAATTGTTCCTGTTCCTGAATCGCATCTGTTAAATATTCCTGAACTAACATTTTGACCATTAGATGCATTACCAATCTGATTCCCAGTGGTTGTAATTGTTCCTGCTGATGATTGTTGGTATTGGTTAGGACCTATTGAATATTGAGTTGTACATCCTACACCCTCTACGCTAGGTGAAAATCCACTTATATCAGTATTGTAAGCTGTAATTGTGTATAATAAATTTGACATATTTTATGATTTATATATTTTTAATTTTAATGTTTTAGTTCCTTTAATGACCCTATGCCACTCATGTTTTGGTATAAATATACGTTCTTGAAGTGAGGTTGGCAAAGAATTATCAAGTTGTAACTTCCAATCTGTATTGCCTATAATTTCAACTATTCTATCTTCATCATCACGATGCCACATCAATTCAATTGGGTCAATATTATCTCCAAATTCACGAATAATGTAATCATCTGTGATTTCTACGTCAGTATATGGTTTACCAGAATCCACCGAAGTTTGATTTAAGTCCTAACAATTTAGCATATCGAGGTAATCTACAACTCCAATATCCTGCTTTGGTTTTATCCTTTTTAGTTGAACATTTATGACGAGCAGCAAAAGCATTTCTTGCTTTTTTATCATTAATTTTAGCTCTTAAACCACCTGAACCAAAACGTACTGTTTTAATTTTCTTGGTTTTAGGATCCTTAACATAAACCTTATATGCTTTACCTCCTGATGAGTCGCGTGTTGGTTTATTTAATTTTTTATTGTCGTTTTTAGCCTCATCTATTGATTCATCTTCCATAGGAAAATCTAAAGGCACTTTTTTACCTTCAAACATGCCATAATGACCTAAATCTGTTTCAGTTAAAACTGCTAAATCATCTTCATGAGTTATCTCTAATATCTCACGAGAATATAATGAACGAGCTTCAGCCCATAAATTAAAATAATTATCCGAGCCAGCACGATATAAGTGTTCTGTTAGCGGTTTATTAGCGTCCATATGGTATTTTAAACCCTCAGACAGTATACCACGTGGAGCTAAACTTTCGTTGAGCATTAACGTTGATTTTGTTTCGCAAGTATTACATCCGCAGTCGCACATATTAT
>JACKZZ010011698.1_pt1 | contig 22840 bp, 20 predicted proteins | sample 8027871 | NCBI WGS metagenome assembly JACKZZ01 (sample SAMN15724774, study PRJNA655200) | protist metagenome | isolation source: fluorescence activated cell sorting (FACS) single amplified genomes of... | place: USA: West Boothbay Harbor, Gulf of Maine | collected 2000-07-19 | reverse complement strand
GTGTGGCAGGACGTCGGATCGCTGGGAATACCACGCTATCGGATGTTAGGGTCCAGAGAACATGAACAAAGCAAGGCATGAGGATTTGGCAGGAGCGATCTCCAGCTGGGCGAGGAATGCGGGGATGCAGGCCACCCTGAACCCCAAGTTAGAGCTGGTCAAGATTGACCCGGCAGATGTCTCGCTGTCTCAACATTGCGTTGACATTACAGTTTCTGCGAGTACGAGCGACACTTACTCGACACTATAGATTGGCAAAGTGATTGACAAGCGTACAAATGAAAAGGTTCAGAAAAACGCGGCAACGTGAGCGGCGTGCGGTCTTGAGTTCACTCCTTTTGTCCTCGACTGTTGTGGTATCATCCACAGTGATGCCTGGCAACTGCTCAGGCGACTTGCTTCTGGTTACTCGGACCAGACGAGTAAACTATATTCCCAGAGTATTATACTATTTTTAGGCATCAGATTAGCTTCGCACTTCATCTTGGTATTGCTCGCCAACTGGTACCCTCATTCCTTCATCATGGTGTTGGAGGAAGTAGTCTGGCTCTGTACTTTATCTAGCCTTGTAAAACTTAAGAAGAGAATTATATATGCTGTATAATATATTATTTCAAGATGCACTTAAGATAGTGCTTGTGTAAATATACTGTAGGACCAGAACGGTGATGTACAACCATAAAGCGCACACTCACAACTCTCACACACAAACACACACGCACAAATTAACAGAGTATTACGAGACAAAACTGTAACACAGCGGAGACAAAACTGTAACAAAGATCTTCGTGTGTCACTTGTGTGCCAATTATTACACAGTTTTTTTTTAAAACAAGTTTTTAAAAATATGTATACATATATAATTATACTAGATGTAAGTTGTTTACTTATGTATTAATCTATCCTGTAGTGTTGACACGAACTATCGATTATGAGTGCAAGCAACCACGATGTTTACTTTCATCCTCCCTATCGCCAAGAATATAGCGAAGTCTGGAAGCAGGCATGGCGAACCTTACCAGTGGATGGTGTGAGCATATGTGAATTCGATAGATCAGGACAATTTTGCGCAATATGTGGCCACGAAGATAGCGTCGAGCTGTGGGATATGCACCCGATACCTTTGTATATGCACTACGCCTTGGTTCCCTCATGTGTTCCCGCCACGGAAAGATTTTGCCGTAAGATAGCATTTTCCTACACAGGATCTCATTTAGTCTGTATATTTGGACTTAAATCAGTGCAACGAAAGTCGGTTGCTGTTCACGAAAAGTGGGTTGTGGTGTGGGACCTGAGCAATATGGTGTGCGAGCATGTGTACCGGTAAGTGAAATGATTGTGAAATATGAAGTCAAACTTAGCTCCTGGCCACCTAATATTGGGAGGAATGTTGTAATACCATAGGATTCCATTCTGTGGCTTGGGCTCAATTGCGGCCGTGCCGACACTAGAGCGACCATCACTTCACTTTCTCTTGGGCGCGACAGAGAGCTCGTCGCTATTCTTGCTTGATGCTGGCCGCGGAACACTGACCGAGGTGGCCGTGACCGTACCATCTGGAGAGTTAGGTTTGGCAGTAGCGAGTATGAGGACTGTAAGAATGGCTGGCGAAATAGTTCCTTCTGATGCGTTGACTGAAAAGCAGGTTCCGTTGCAAGACGAAATAACTGCACCCACTGTGAGCCATGATATAATGTCTCCCTCATCAGCAAACGAGTTGACAAATTTATGGAGTAAACGTCTTCAAACTCACGGTGATGAAGTCGGGTTGAAGCCCGCTATGCCATTTGTAGTCGTAGAAACTTCTATGGATGGGGGAAACGTTCTCTCGAATGGTGCATGTGCGTCATCAAAAAGCACTTTATTTGCTGTGATAACTGATCCCCTTAACTCTAACAATCAGCATCTATGCCGAATTGCCGTCGTAGTGGAGTACGATCCTGCGGATATATATCATGTAGCAGACGTTCGATTTCGTTGGGAAGCGGCCAGCCTTTTGGACGCGGGGTTGGTCTGCGGTGAGGTGACCTCGCTCGCGTTAAACTCCGAACTCTCTCAGCTGATGGTGGTCCGCGCACCTGTACCGCACTTACGAAACACTCCCATAGATACTACTGATTCGAGTGGCGTTCTTCAGCTATTTTCTGTGTCATTGGACAAGCTATCACTGGTGTACAGCGAACCGTTAGTATCTCCTGTTTCACAACTCGTATTATCATCGTTTGGTCACTCCGTCAGGAGCACTCAAAGTGTCGAAAAACCTCCCATGGAACGGACCTCCGGACAGCACAATATAGAGATGAGCGGAGGTACCAGTGCTAGCAAATATCGGGCTGTTATGCAGCCACATGGTGCGATGACGGCGGCTGCTCGGGGGGAAATAGCGACGTGTGCAAATACACTCCGGGGATGGTTTCTGTCCAGCAATGGGCGGGAGTACGCTGTCTTGGGAAATTGCTTACCCTCGGGAGACGTCCGGGCACCTACTGGAAAAGCGTGCTTTCATGAAATGCCACTGGGTCGACCGGCTTGCAGCGACTCCAAGCATTCAGTGGATGAGAAATGGCACATGTCTTCCGTTCCTAAATCAGGACTGACCCAGATTTTCGCGCGTCAGTACTACGGTGCTCCCCGTGCCGTGTTAAGCTCTGACATTGTTCCACCTTCTGCGAATTCCCCAAAGCACCCATTGCTACTGGGAACGGATAAAAAAGGTAATCTATTCCTGTACATGCAGCACAGACAATCTAGTTTCGCCGGGCCAATGTATCCTCTGGGCTACCATCTAATCAAGCAGGTGGAGGCGAAGATAGAGAGGGAGGATGAATTGGACACCGTTCTAGTAACCCCGAAGCGTGAAGTAAATGGTGACGTAGATACCAAGGAAGACGGCAAAGAGCAGACAGAAGAAACAGTAAGCTGCGGCAGGCCCTTTACATATACCCCCACGTGTTGCAAAAACAGCAACTGTGAGCCTCCTAAGCCTGTCTCGTTTTCGATCAAAAGCCATAGCAGCGCAGCGGAGGCTGTCACCACGAGTGGTGAAGGAGTGCCGCCGACCCCGCCTACTGAGAGGGCGATCTCTGGTGACGCAGTGGTCGATGGGGATGAAGTAGGTCAAGCAGTGAGCAGCAGCTGCTCCTCTGCTACGTGCGGGGCAACTGGTGATGATGGGAGAGGGGCAGTAGCGCGGGAGACGGAGGCACTGCCTGATAACCAACGACTATTCGGCCCTCTGGTAGCGCAGGAAATTCCGCAGGAGCGGATGAATCGTTTCTTGCTTAAGCTGCCTTTGTCTACTGTGTCTCGCGCTGAACGGCGGGCGCGATATAAAGCTCACAAACTGAAGCCGTATGAAAGGGACAGCACACGGATCGACATCTCCCTATCCTCTCCGTTAGCCAAGGTGTGGGCAGAGTCTCCGATAGGGAGTGGTGCCGCGGTGGGCCCTCCCTCGATAGCAGCGGCACTGTCTGTACTACCGACTGCTGGAAGTTCTACGCAGGTAATGACCTACCATTCCCTTTTAGGGGCTGATGACGAAAAGCAGAGTGACGTTGCAAGCCGCAAACGGCCTCATCTGTCCGCCGCAGATGCGGGCTCGCTGTTCTTCGACCAGTTTTTTCATGTCCCTTCAAAGATTCGCACGAAGGAATTCGCGTCACATGTATCAAACTCTCTGGCGGTCGGAAACAAGATTATTGACCACGGTGCAGACGACGACTTCATCTTAAACCGTTTTGAGCAGTTCACCGAGGGAGTTATCAAAGCCACCGTGACAGAAGAAGATAGGAAGGAGAAAGTCCGCGTCGCTCTAGCTGCTAGGAAGGCCAAAAAGTTGCAGCAGAAGCTGGAGGAAGTGGAAGCTGCAAAAACTGCTGCTGCTGCTTCCGCCGAACTCTTGGTTGCCGAACAGAACTACGCAGCAATAACGGAAGAGCCAAACGATACAGAACCACTTACAGATCAGAAAATTGAGTATCAATTGCTGCCGGAGCAGCCGTCAGCGTATGGAGGAGCGGCACTTGAGCCTCTGTTGCCAGTATCGGAGGTTGATGGTGCTTTGGGGAAGCAGGGTAGCGTTTTTGTGGACGAGCCAGCCTCCCAAGGAGCGATGGATATTGCTTTGTCTGATCCGCCGCCGCTGCGGCCAGTGGCGGAGAACCAGACGCAGTCATAGTATACTGTTTTGTAACTGATGCAATTATCTGAAGCGAAGCGGCTTGCCCAACCCTTCAGATCGAACCTAAAGCGCGGCTGCAACCCCTGAAGAGCACCTGTGGCCCCTTTTACTTGTATGGAGCAACCGAGTCGAATGAGTGTATCAAGCGCTAAATAAATATCTATGTGTACGCTCTTCTAGGCATTATCCACTTTAAAGTAGACCAGTTGTAAAAAATGTAGTTTGTAGTATTGTTGATAATTGGCTCACTGGGAGCAATCTGGCAGTTCAATATTCTGCATGATGTACTAAAATACGGTACCGATTTTTAAAATCGCACTTCTATGAATTCATTTAACCAATTCCTCATTGTACTACTATTATTTATATACGTACTACGAAACAAACACATAATTTTCATCCAATTAATATGAATAGTATGATGGGTGCACTTCATGGGGAAACAACGAAATGGGCATCTTCGGTCGTCGTACAGGATCCGTCTGAGTCTGAGCTGATGACAACTGATCCCATGGGATCCGTGACAGTGCACGACACATGCTGCACTTCCATCCCTGGTGTGACAAAATTTACAGCCACAACTTCCCCCGCCGTGCCCAGTGCAGACACCGACACCCCCTCGGAAGTCGCCGTTATACTAGAGAACCTCGCCGCCGACACGCCCACCCACTTCTTCACTTCGCCCAAGAAAGCCCATCCATTGCTCAGCACAGGGGCTGCAGTCCACAGGGCAAAATCACTCAAGCTGCAGGCCTGTAGCACAAGTGGTTCATCGGAATTCCATTTCGCCACCGTTTCAGTTGAATTCGCTTCACTTACAATATAGTTCATCGAAGCCTGGTCTGACGAACCCGCTCCCTTGAAAATATCAACCGGTGCAATCGACCAGGCTTCCGCCAAGTTAGCCGCGAATATGTATGCCGTGTCGTACCCTGACACCACAGAAAAAGCCGCCCAGACTTCGCCCTGTGGGCCTAGGGCATCGCCAGTTTGCGGTGACTTTGAGCCAAATGTTGATTGTAAAAATTGGGCATCAATCATCATTGCTGGTGTTGACGGCTGCAGGAGTCGACCGCTCTGCTCATAGTAAATGTAAGAGAATTATTTGACAATAATATAATGCGCTTGGAAAACGATGTGCTACAACAAACATTTGGATTGAAAGCATGATTGCAAAGTGTAAAAAGAAAGTGTACATACTCTGTAGTTACCTTGGCACAAGACTTCATTATAAGCGCAGCATCAGAGTAGCTAATGCCGTCCGCAATGGCAACAGGGCCAGCTGACAGCGTTGCCACTGCCGATTCAAGTCTCGGGTACGGTTCAAATCGCTCCTCTCCGTAGGGGTTCCCGGGCTGATAGCCTGTTGACCAAAACCCGTCCTTGGACGACGCCAGCCCCAGCGCTTCCAAGAGCAGTGTCTGCCCACCGATGCGCCAGTTTTGTACGTCGACACCGTCGTATGGTGCAACCACATAGTCATCCGATGCTCGTGCTTGGGTTACTGCTGACACTTCCAGACTCATCAATAGATGTCTGATATACGGCATGCAGTACTGAATAGTTATGCCTTTCTGTGCAGCCACGGCTCCCATTTGAGTGAGCCAGAGACGGCCCAGGGACACCGACTCCAACATCTGCCCAACGTACTCATAGAACTCGTTAAACAACCAGTCTTGTTCGTACACCACAAGACCCCAGTCGTTGACAGGTGCATCTAATAACTTCTCCCACAGCGATTGCTGAACAGGGACTGCGCCGTCTTTCACAGGGTCTTCAACAAACTCAAATGACCCCCCGTTGGTTTTGGAATACACGTTATCTAAAGCCCAGTAGCGATTGTGTGCCTGCACGAACCACCCAGTCCTGTTGTAGAGCGCCTCAATCCCATTGGGAAACACGTCTGGCATAGCCATCCAATCAGACACACCGCCGTTCTTCCCTTTGTAGTACCACCATGAGTCCAACAGCACGTATTTGTACGGTATTCCTTCACTGTCGGCGTATGCCTTAACGTCAAGTAGGGTCTGCTCGTAGTCTTTCGAAGGCTCAGTATTGTAGTAATAGTACGCCCCATTATCCGTTGTGAAGCCAAGGTACTGGAGAGTGACATCACTCGTGCGAGCTTCTGCTGCAGACTGCTTGTGATGGTACTTACGCATGATAGCGCCCCAGCCCGCCATGGCCTCGTTAATTCCATCCAGGCCAACGTACATCATAGTTTTGAACGAGATATCGCGTGGAACGACAGTGACGTTGCCCATAACCCCCATCTGGTAAGTACCAGGAGTAGGCGAGTAGTGAGACATGGCCATGACATTCTCCATGGGAGATAGCACCACAGCCGTTTCGTCGCGCTCATCGTACACACAAGTGACACCAGATCCGCCGATGCCGCCCAACACAGAGGTGCTCTCGTCCCACAGGCCAAATGTAGGGGACTGAAACCCTGGCGCAACCAACGCACGGCGATGATTCTCCTCCACCGACACCGTCTCATAAAACCAACTCACCCAGTGCGCGTATCCAACCGCGGCGGAGGTGTGCTCACTGGACCCGCTATCACTATTCTGCATGGTAAAAGAAGGAAAACCACTAACGAGCGCGTCCGCATTGCCAGCGGAGCACTCCGTGAGAGTCTGAGGAAAGTGCTGATCGAACACAATGAAGTCATCAAATACCCAAATATCACCCACCATTTGTTTGTCGTCATCTACCGTCTCGTACGTCAATGTATACTTTAAAAAATCACCGAGCTCCCGATTTGAGGCAGCTTCAGAAGATACGCTCGCCAAGTTTAACGACCCATCAATAGTACTGTACAATTTATTGGCACTTCGGAAAAAAACTTCTCCAGATCGGAACCAAGACGTTTGTATTCCAGTTGGGTCACCACCACCCACAGTGATAGTGAATGATTTGTTTGTTGCATCGACATCGACATGTACGCGGCGTCGGGCCTCAGTGGCGGTTGCTATGCCAAAAAGCAAATAGAAGCAAATAAACTGCAACATGCTTCGAATACGATGAGTAAATTCGGGTTTGAATCTTGTCAGCTATCTATCACAAAACGTTGTTTTTGTTTTTTGTGTGTGAGTTTCAGTTGTGAGAGAGTGTGTTGTTGTTTTTTGTGTTTTGTGTATAAGAGTGCTGTGCATGCATAATGTACTCTTGTACTCTACTGTAAGAGGGGTTGCAACCCTGAATGTACTGTATCATAAATAAATGTCGATCATGGCTATATCTGGTTGTATTTCTATATATACACAAGCACAAGTGTGTGCGTGAGTGTTTCATGAAAGTATATTCGCGTGCGTCAAGATAAATTTGACAAGCTGGTGTGCGCACATGGCGTTTGAGCAATTTGCTAAGCATGGAGAAAGCAATGTATTTACTGGATTATTTGGTGCGGAGAGCGACGGTGAGTCATGCAGCGATTACAAACAATATGAAGACGGCGAGGATGCCAGCTTAGAAGCAATACAAGATGAGAGTGTAACTTCAATCGCCTCATCGTTTCGGCGTGAGACGCTGTACAGCTCTCCGCAATTAGGGGTGAGAGTGAAGCTGCTGGAAAATCCCCGCGCTGGCATAGCACATCAACTGTGGCCTGCAGCGGAGTTTTTTTGTGATTTCTGGGAGAGGCAACACGAAGGGTTACTGTTGCAATTATGTGGTGGCGAGGCTTACGATATATTGGAATTAGGTGCTGGTATAGGTTTGTGTGGTATGTTTGTAGCTTCGATAACTTCAACTCCTCACAAAATACAAAGACTCATTCTGACGGATTTGGAAGAGGCCATTGATGGACTAAGCTCCAACACTGCTTTGAATTCGGAGCACTTCTGCTGCCCGGTAGAGGTGGCTGTGCTAAGGTGGGGTCACGATGATGATTTGGAGACTGTCATGCAGCGCCTCAGCGGGGAGGATGGTGGTGGGGTGGCTGCGCCCAAGATCGTGCTGGCCACTGATTGTGTATATTGGGAGAGCTTGTTTGCCCCATTTTGTTCTACTATTAAGGCGCTGGCACATCGTGGTTCTTACATAATTCTGACTCACGTGAAGCGCTGGAAAAAAGACGCCAAGTTCTTCAGGCTATGCAAAAAGGCCCAGCTGGAGCTGCGTTTGCTGGAAGAGAATATTGTTATCGAGCCTGCTTTACACACGGGTCTACCTGAGAAAAAGATTATGCGAATATATTGCATCCATGACCCCGCAGTTACTCACTTTGCTGTAGAGTCTGCTCCATCTTAATTAGTTTACTATATAAGTATAAGACAATACTCCTAACAATACCGGAAAATCTATAAGTGTTATTCTATTTTTGTACAAACATAGTGTACTCATAGCATACTATTCCTGCGAGGAATTTAGACATGTGCAGCTCTTCCAACACGCGAGTGATTTCACGCTTCCGATACCGTACTACACTATTATATTATGGTATACTATTCACTTGTACACGACTACCAGACCATAGGTGTCAGCGTGACGTTGCCATCTCTCTTGATGCAGGGGGGACCACCCTTCTGTTTGCACGTTTCAACGCTCACATCTGCAAAGTAACGGTTGGCTTTGCCGCCGACAGTGGCCCTCAACTCATCGATAACGCGACAGTAGTTGGATGGATATGTACACACCGTTGCGCTGCACATGAGCGACCCTCGCAGGTTCACTAAATAAGATATGTATTCGTGATCGTGCGCCCCCGATTTTGAATCACGTTTACTAAACCCCAAAACGATATCCCTAGTTGTGTTCGAAAACCGAACTGCTATGTTGTTCCTTCGGCCCCACGATATAGCATCGTTTAAGACTGCCTTGGTTTCTGTTCCAATATAAAATATTCTGCGATCGTATCCATCAGACGGCACTTCGCCAACAGTGACAGCAGGTTCGATGTGTTCTTTAAAGCTTTTACCCTTCGTCGCCTCTTCTGACACTGGTTTGACTTCATAGATACCAGTGACAACACCAGGTGTATTCCACATGGTTTCTGCCGTCTTGGCGTAGAAGTGGAACGGAACCAGCTTCATTTCTCCTCCTTTGTCACCGTGCCGCACATATGTAGACACGCAATTACCTTTACTAGCGGTGATCATAGGATCATCAAAAGATTCTATTACATCTAGCGCAGCTCGGTTCGGTCGAATGTAGTAGGTAGCGGCAACGGCACGCCACCAAAAGTAATACACATCTGGTCCGATGGCACTACACGATAGCAGATCCTTGAACATCGACGGTATGTACTTCTGCTTCCCGACACAGACATCAGTATCCACCACCATAACCTTTTTATCGTTGCCTTCTTTCCCCGTATATTTCAATTTCCAGTTATCCTTTATAAGCAATTTTCCATCGTTCATGACCGGTATGGTCACAATACCAAACTCAGGGTGTTCAAAATCCTTGACATCGCCGCGTTGTTTATGGCGAAACATGTCTTCGGCATCCATATAGCGAGAGATGCCACCAGTATCCGGCATTTTATACCCGCGCAACTTCTTCGACCCAATCTCATTCCATCTATTACGACACTGCACACTTGTTTTCTGCGGCATGTTCTCGGCAATCAGGTGCCACGCACCAGTCGCGCCGCTGTGCAAAGTCAAGTTGAACAGCAAATTGTCCTCGTGGTCCGACCAGTTGGTTGTAGCTACTAGAAGCTTCGCCCTGTGTTTACGATTATAATACTTGGATTCAAGAGCTGCGGATCGAATTGCGTCTTCTCTAGTGCAGTGAGTCCAAGGCTCGTAGAAGCATTCCAAGTTATGGCTATTATTTTGAGCTGAACAAAAGCTGTTTCGCAGACGCCACGCACGGGGATCGCCGTCGCTTTGAATTAAAACACGTCCAGTTTCAACAGCAACCGCCAATGCCTGACCAAGAACGTGCATTTCTGCACCAAACCCTTGTCCAAACTGAGTGGCCAATAAGAATTTTGCCTGGGAGCAGTCCTCCGGGTGCTGATTATTCCATATCGCATCCATAGCTTCTTCGAAACCAAACAATACTTCCCCATCAACCAAATCAGCTTGGTTGGCCAACCCCGGCCATAGACGATATTTATGATCTCTGGTAATAGCTTTTGGCTTCACATGGTACTTGTATGCACTGCACTTAGCGGGCAGATTTTTCTCTGAAAATCCTTCTCTATAAGCTGTCCACGCAACGATTGGGACTAGCAAGCAAGCCCACAACAGGAGGACACTCATATCAATAAGATAATAGTTGTGTCAATTCTACAAGTGCATATAGTGTAGAGGAGTCATAATTGATATATACAGTACCGGATACAATATTGTCACGGCGGACACAATTAATTGTCGCATGCGCCTAACCTGGGCTCAAAGTCAGAATTGGCCCACCCAAAATCAAAATGCCTCAAAAAATGAAAATTAAATGACCTCCAGTTTTAGTCAATTTAAACTCTAACACAGTTGAAATCTACAGCAATACGACTCATTGTACTCTAAATATAGCATGTATAACACATATTACATATTTGCCATACAAACATTATTGAATAGAAGAGCGGAAGGCCTTCATTTGGGCCGGCGCGTTTGGTACTCTTTTTTGCTATAAAAAACATCCCAACTGTTATTGTAGACCGTGCCAATACGAAGCCATTTGCCACATTCTATGCAGCTAATTCTGCGTCAGCAGATGACTACACATTTGGAGTAAGGCTTGTTCGTCTGGTCCTTGTAGCCCGATGCAAAGCGGTTGAGCATGTCCAAGGCTTCAGTGTGGATGATACCACAACAGTCAAGTGTCGTCCTTTTTTTGAAACAGGACCCTAGTAATGGGAGACGTTGCTCGGTATATTATGATTCTATAACCCGATAAGTAACTGGTCGGCGTACAGCGGTAGATTCAGTAATATCACTTTCACTGCTGTTCAACCATAGCTTGCATAGCGGTGCAGAAAGAGACACTAGTGGTGATGGGGGCTGCAAAAGTAGGTTTGGATTCCTAATATCCCATTTCAGATCAGAGCTATGGCCACCAATAAACTTCCACCACACTGGAAATAGCGCACTGGTGATTTTTCGAATCGCCAAGTAGTCGTTGTTGCACAGACTGTACCCCGGAAAGGCATCATGCACAGGGCATGAATTGTCTTTCGTCTCCCTCCGTAGCAATTCAGCTACTTTGATGTATATTCGCAGTACCTCCCCTTCAAACATTGCACTAGCCACGTCCGTATCAGAAGCATCGTTTGCAACGGAGATGCAGATATTAGAACCGGTTATTTTATTGATATTTTTAGTGCTGCTGCCGGGCTGGTTTGAGGTTGCAGGAACTACTGTAAGGAAGTAGCGCTCATTTCTATACCGATCTAGAGCCAGTGTCACATTATCACTGCCAATGATCCTGGCAATTACAAAAGGAGAGCACCACAACTCGGTAGAAAACAGTTGAGGTGAGCTGTCGCGCCCATTTTTCAGGGTATTGGCACCAAGTGACTGCTCCACGGACCCTGTGGTGTTCATAAAATTAGTCGACTCAACACCGATAGATAGCGGCACAGATCGAGAGCCCCCACGGTTAAAGCGTGATAGGTAACGATTTCTTATATAAAAAGCCCAGGTCTGTATGGGTTCTGGCAGTATTGGCTCCAAAGATGCAATTAAAGCCGGGGAAAACTGTTGTTGATGATTCTCCAACCACGTCCACAGTTGAGTGGGCATGGGATTCACTATCTCGTCCATCGCGGCAACGTTGCCCGAGCGCGGCCCCAGCACCAGTTTAGCAAAGGATTGTACCAAAAATTCATCAAAATCTTCGTGGGAGAATAACTGCTTCATGAGCAACTTGAGGCGCTCGCTGTTAATAGTGCGCAATGCGATTGCCTTCATTGCGCGATAGTTCGAATACATATGAGCAATCGTCAACACAGCATAAATTGCCCACGCGACAACTATATGCCGAGCCACACCAGCGAGCAAAAGGGCCCCAAATGCCGTCACTACCAAAGAACAGACTGTGGTGAGCGTGTTACTGGTACTAATAATTTCCGCAATGTCAGCACCCATCATGGAGCCCCAGTGCTGATTAATAGTAGCGCTAGAAGCTGAAGCGGCAACACCACACAGCGCTTTGCTCACTGAGGACAATATCAACACTACGAAGAAGTACTTTCCACAAAACGGGGTGATCATATCTAATGTCAGTCCAACATTATTCATTGTATCTGCAAATAACCTCCACCGTTTCGGGTTACCACCAAAAGTTGTCGAAGCCAATGAGGAAAATAGGAGGCCCGAAAATTTGCTAATGCCGTCACGCAGCACCCAATGCATGGCAATCTTTTTGGAGCTTGCACCGTTCCCAATCCCTAACCCAGTAAACACTGCATGCGTCGCAAGAATTCCACGCAAAGTACTGGAGGAATCTTGCAAAATGTTCCACTTTTGGAACTGAACATAGTCGGATGGAATACCACGTCGAAATGACTTTGGTACCAGCGTACCCAGTACTAATTTCCGAATAGCTTTTACGACCACGATAACCGTTGAACCATATAACAGGCTTTTGTTCGTTTGTGGACTCCAGCTGCTAATGCACGAGGTGTTGCCTGCGAAAGTGACTGTTCTGAGAACTTCGCCGTCCCCAGTTCTTTCTTCAAGTGCGAACCTACTACTGATTGGAGATACAGCAGAACGTGAAGAATGACGGAAATTCAATAATGCTTGAGTAGTCGTTTTCAGCAAATTCACCTTGAAAGCGTAACTGTCGTTCGCAATGCATGATAGCAATATTAGTACTAAGAGAATCTGCTTCGTGTCCAACCAATGCAAAAACAGTCGGAGCCTCATGACGAAGGGATGTTTACGACATCGTAGAAAGGCTCGGTTGCTCTCTGTACAATATGCAGAATTAATGATTTTAGATTTTAGGCTTTCGGATTTCGGAGAGGGGCAAAGTTTTGATCTCGAGATTAATTATAGTATAGTACTGTATGCTCATTCAGACACAGGGAGAGAGGCGAGATTTTTTTTGTGGCCTCTCTCTCTCACTTTATTGTTGATTGAAAATGTGGCCGAAAAGGAGGAAAAAAATGATCCAAATGCACGAGGTGTTTTGAAGGTCAACAACCAGGTCCGTATAACCCAAGTTAGTGCGCTATGCAAACAAGAAGCGCAACGAAAGCGGTAAGACAGCGGCGTAATCGCGAGGTCGTTGTCGAAAAAGACGTCAATTTGAAATATACTCCGGGGGCAAGACCCCCTGGATTCTTTGATCCTCTGTTGTTCGCTCCTTCGAAATCCAATGCCTGGTACCATTTTCCACTTGCATACACCATCGATTTCTGCAAAGGAATCACCCCTTTTGTCATTGTTCTTCTGATGATTGCCTTCAGAGAGGCACCTTATAATGCCCTGGAGAACCCGTCGGCATGGGCTTACCTCGGGACACACGGTTCATATGGTCTGCTTTGGATATGCAAGAATATCTACGGGTTTGGCGACGAATCATTTTCTCAAAATGGTAGTATTTTGGGCCAGCTATCGACACTGATAATGCTAGTTCATTACTGGTTACCGATTTGGCTCATTTGCAGTTGTAGAACCGATCCCCCACCGCTGTGGAGCGTTGCACTGGGTATCTTTTTGTACGGGTGTGGTGTGTTTTTTCACTTTAGCGCGGACATTCAGAAAGCCCAGTATATTGAGTTAAAGACGCTGTTGAGAAAAGAACTAGGCAATGATGAAAGCCAGCGCCTCATAGGGAATGTGCTCCAAAGTAGACTGTTTTCGGTCTGCCGCAACCCTAATTACTTTGGAGAATTCTTGATTTACATGTCGTTCTGTGTCTTATCTTTTCGTTGGCTCCCATTTGTGACATTTGGTGCCTTCATGCTCATCGTTTGGTCATCTTTCATTTTGAAAAAAGAAAAATCGATGCAGCGTCACGGAGAAGAGTTTGCGAACTATCAGGCTGCGACAGCTATTGTAGTCCCAGGAATACTATAATTGATATGATTATGATAGGATACGCCGTTACTATTTTTTTAAGGCTAATAATTTGTTGTAAATAGTTGCATATATATATATATGACGGGGTAATGCTGTGCCATCACTGAACAAACTGAATATTCAAAATTGTTTCAAAAGATTTTTGTTGGCATCATTGCAAGTCACAAAACACTGTTTACAGTAAATATACCATCTACAACCAACGTATTGGGCTACACCGCATGACCATAAAGATGAACTCCTGTCAACGATTGGAAGGCATACTTAGCTATTGCATATCCTAATCCTAACAAGCGGGCCAATCGAACGATAACCTGCAAAAGGCAGTAGGTAAAACCCTATGCACGATGGATTGCTTTGTGGCAACGCACGTCACCAATTAATAGCTAAACATCCAAGATATTGTCACTGGCTGACGCGAAGTATGATAGGCTTCAAATAGAGATCCGGCTTCAGTTTCCGTGCCAGTAATCGCAGCTGCTGTCGCCGAAGCCAGTTCTACTGCGTCAGCGATATCCATATTCATCCCACGCCGACCAATGGGTAAGTGGCATGTACAGCGTCTCCAGCCAACTATACTCTGCCTCTACCGTGAAGCGCGGCGTGGCAACGATGCAACTTCAAGTTACACAAAACGGGGAAAAAAGAAAAAAAGAAAAAAAGATAAACGCACAACGAACAAACGCACGGTTAAATTGACACATTGTAAGTAGCCTCTTGAGTTTGGCATCTAGAGACTATCAGAATTAATTCGCTGATAATTGCTTTGTACGATGGTAAATTTGTTCAAATTGAGTGTGGTGGCGGTTTCATTGTCTGTGGCTCTTGGGTTTGGTTTAAACATGTCACGAACGTGGGAGCAGATGTTACCCATGAGGGACGGGATTTTGCTACATACACGTTTTATTATGCCCAAGCAAGACACGGAAGGTGGGTTGCTTTTCAGTTTGTATGATTCTTTTTTAATGGATGTTTACTGATTTTTATTTACTTCTTTTTCATCTATTGTATATTTAGGTGGAAAATTTACGGCCATCATCGATCGCTCTCCATACGGCTATGGTGACCTTGAATGGATTCCTGACCTGTATTTGCCGGGCGGATTTGTCACCATTGGCCAAGATATGCGCGGGACCAAGTTGTCAGAAGGAAATTTCACTATTTGGCACCAGGATGCGGACGACAGCACGGATCTTATTGAATGGGTGGTGAAGCAAGATTGGAGTAATGGCAAGGTGTTCACCCTTGGCGCATCTGCTGATGGGTTGGCTGCCATGACCACTGTACATGCCGACCTTGACGCCCTTCAAGCTCAGTACTTCATTTGGACCAGTTCCGTGGGATACGATGTGTTCTATCCCAACGGAGCCATATGCAATGAGCTGGTGGACTCGTGGATCCACGGCACTGTGGACTTCCCCGAGGGCTGGGATGACGAGTGTTACAAAGAGATCCTATCCAACGAGATGCATGGCTCATGGTGGGATGCGGTGGAACTTCCTGTTGGCGATTTGTATGCTAATGTAAACTACCCGAGTGCTTTCTGGGCCGGCTGGTACGACATTTTCTTGGTTGGAAACCTAGAGGCCTTCAGAGGTTTCAATGACGATTGTGCAGAAAGCGTGCGCCATACTAGCACCCTTGTCATTGACCCGCTCGGCCACTGTCAGAGTGCGGCGGAGTTCTTCCCTCAGGACCTGATCGCTGGCCGCACACTACTGTCCTTAATGCAGTCCTACGAGTTGTTTGGCATGCGACCTGTGGAGCGCACCGATGTCAAGAATATTACCTTCTATGTGATGTCTTCCAATGATGACGCCGGCCTGGAAGTAGCCAACTACTGGACTTCGTTGGAGACGTTCCCCGAGCCCAGCATGACTAAGTACTACTTGCACGCTGACGGCTCTGCTTCCACAACGGCCCCTGCCGCGGGCGTCGCCGCTGACTCGGCCGCTGAGCTACTGTCCTATGTGTACGACCCTGCCAACCCTGTGCCCACGGTAGGCGGCAACAATTTGGATATGCCGTGCGGGCCTCTGGACCAAGCCGAAATTGACCTGCGGTCGGATGTACTGCTGTTCCAGACCCCTGTGATGACGGAGGCTTTGCCGCTCACGGGCTCGTTGTTCGCCACCCTGTACGTGTCTTCGGACGCAATCGATACTGATTTCATGGTGCGTATGAGTGATGTGTACCCCACAGGAGAGGTGCGTTTGATTCAGGACAGTGCGTTGCGCATGCGATGGAGAGAGGGGGGGACTAGAGCCCGTAATGATGGAGAAGGATCAGGTCTACGAAGTCACTGCTAGCCTCTGGAATACGTCCTACGTAATTGCACCCGGACATGCGCTGCGCATGGTGGTTACATCGTCCAATTCTCCGCGCTTCTCCGTTAATCCCAACAATGGACGCTCGCTAATTGAGGAGTTTAATGCCCCCGGCGAGGTTGTGGTGGCGAACAACGTGCTGTACGTCTCAGAGCGGTATCCCTCGCACTTCACCCTTCCCGTGGTCAGCATGAGTCAGATGCCGGAGATGGGAGACATCAAGTCCATCTTCAACAAAGCCTTCCCTGATATGGACGCTGACCAGGTGTTGGTTGAGCATCCCGACATCCTTGGCAAGATTGCAGAGAATGCGAAAAAGAGGAACAAGAAGTTATGAGTAGCATCTACAGCTGCCTAGCAGATTGGTTTTTGAAAACTTTGCGTATTGACAACGAACTGGACTGGTAAACGCGATGTCAATGTTATTTTGATCGTAAATTGATAGTCTGTGTAAAAAGAGGCACAGTAGGAATGTGTAGATAACGAAAACAACTGTTGCTATCCTCTATAATAGCGTTTTACTATAATTACATGCCTTACTGATTCAGATAGTGTTCTGCTGTAGTATCTACAATACGAATTCAGTACCCAGCCGTTTTGTCGACAATCATTTCTAGTTCCTCCCCTGCGAGAAAATTGCAGCATTGTTTTGTGAAGAACTTCACACTGTTATGCCGAGAATTGTGAAGAATGTCCGCATTGTGGGGAGATATCAGTGCATTCGGTAAAGACCACAGCTTGGATGTCAGGGGAAGCGGCTCCACGGCAAACACATCGAGCGCGGCAGCGGCGATGCGCGATCCGTCTTCCAGCTCCTGTTCCAGCGCCCTCTCATCCACCAATGCGCCTCTGCCAATGTTAATGAAGACCATACCCGGCTTTGCCAGCTTGAGTATCTCCGCCGAAATGAGACCCATCGTGTCTGCAGTGAGCGGCATGGCCACCACTACGTAATCGGACTCTTGCATCACAGTGCCTATGCCCTCCATGCCGTATACTTTGTCGCACCTCCGATCGTTGGCACTGTTTTCCGGAGTGCGCCTAACACCTAGCACCCGCATTCCGTAAGCTTTGGCAAGCTTCCCACAAGCCCGCCCAATATCGCCATAGCCTATTATTCCCATAGTCTGACCCCGTAGCTCAGTAACCTGTCGGATATTGACGATAGCACACGTTTGGGTTGAGCATGTGGCGTATATATACATAGATATAGAGCAAACACCTAAGAGCACAGAGTACTTATGCGAGACACTATTCTGAATTTCAGATCGTTATACTGTTAAAATTTCAATTCCTTTCTTACCGCGAACTGGTTCCACATCTTCTCTTTTTTTTGCTGCAACAAGCGTGGGATGTTCTTTGCAAAATGGCCACATGCTGCCATGACATATTCTGCAAGAGAACTACTGAAAACCCCCTTCGCATTCGTAAGTACAATGTTATGGTTATCTTGGATTGCAGGACACATTAGATGCTCGACTCCAGCAGTTATGGAGTGTATCCAAGTTAGGAAAGGCAGCTCCCCAATAATCTCAGTTAATATGGTTCCGTTGCCTGTAACGTTAAACAGCACGTTGGCTTCAGTGAATAAGTCACCTTCCAGGCGAAGCTCCTCCAAATTGTTTCCGGTACCCAGTATTCTAGCGTCTTTGGGCAAGTGGCATAATTCCGCCAGAGAAGGATCGCCACTCTTCGGTCCCACTACAACTATCCGGAGGTTGGTATTTACGTGTTCGAAGGACTCCGCATTGCCCATTCTTCTACCTGCGATGTGATGAGTTCTCTTCAGCGCAGGAGATCGCACAAATCGGAGCATAGGACTCCTGTGGGGAATCTAGAAGTATAGTAGAACAGAGGACATCTGCCTACTCTGCTCCTTCCTTTCTTTTCCTTTTCCGTTTTCCTTTTTCTCTCTCGCTCTATCTGTCCTCTGTCCCTGCTGTGAGCCCCACAGAACATGAACAGAGAATGATCACATCAAAACTAAAACAACTGCCAACTTTAACCCCGTCAACAGAGACTATAAGCCATGGCGAGAAAAGGTCAACATACCGAAAAGGAACTACAAAAAGGCGACAATTACCGAGCACCCTTGGTTTCCCACGATGCGACAGCCGGCGCGTGCCAAGATAACGCGCAGCAAATTTGTGTACGAACCAATGAGCCAGATCAACCAGGTAGTCCCTACAGAGTCTTTTGTTGAGATGGATGGAGTGACGCCTGCTACAGAGTCTGAAAGTGGGGATGCTGTTGGCGGGCCGGCCCCTCAACAAACTGAAAAAGTAAAGTTCGAAGCCCGTAAGTTTTTCAATAATTGCCAAATGTGTCTACACTACGTGTATTTCGGTTGATATAAGTGTATGTTTCAATGTGCGCTTTCACGAATTGGCTAACCCCTTCTGATTCGCTGTGCATATTGCCTACGTTTCCGTAGCACCACCTGTGCTCCAAGAGGGAACACACCCCGTCGCCGTGTACTACGCTGCATGGCTACCCATTAACGGCATACTGGTGAACTTATCTCTCGTTGAACAGTGTGTTGAAGGTAGCATTGATAAGGTGCACTGGTTACGCGTTGGAGTGGCAAATGATGAGGAAGGCGAGGCAGAAGAAGCTGCGGCCGAAGCTACCACTGCAAACAGTGGTGCGAGCAGTAATGACCCTTCCGACCAAAATGTGGTTGTTGGCGCTAGCGATGTATGCGACGAAACTTCCAAAGACCGCTCTTCTGCTGTTGGAGGTAGCGGCGACAGCAGCAATGCGGAACAAGGTAGTGAAGACAATCCCGGCAGTGGTGGTAACAGTAGCAGTAGCAGTGGGACCGGTGCGGAGTCGGACCACAGTCCAGGAAAGATGCGAGTCCTTACTGTGTTGTCGAACGAGGTTGGGCGTCTCATTCATCCCTGTGAGAGCGATTGGGTGGACCTGTGTCGCATCGATGCTCGGGAGTATTTTATGGCGAATCACATGCAGCGCGTGCTGGAGTACATCGCCCTCAGAGTATCGGTAAGTTCTTCAGTGGCAAAGGGTCTGGTCCAACATCAGTTCTACTATGCGCAGTACGTGGTGAAGGCCAAAGCAAGCAACACTGCTGCGCAAGAGGCGTACACGGATGCGATGTACATGTGTGACCTCGATGCGGAGCAGATCGCGCGGTTTACAAATGTGGTGACGCAGGCCCCTCAGATCTTTGTGCACGAGCAGCCAGGTCTCCCTGCGGATTTGGGCGAGCAGGGAGGGCGCTTGGGCGTGGACTCGAACCACGTCAATGGCGTGTGTTTTGACCCTTATATCTTTCAATACTACCAGCGAGTAAAGTTGAACCGCAGCTGGAATCTGCGATTTTGTCCCTGCACCATACGCATCAGTGTGTCGTACACGAACCGGATATCGCAGGTGTCGGCACAAAATGTGTCTGCTGCAACAGCTTCTGCTCGTACTGCTGCCGCTACTATTGCTGCTGCCACGATTGGCGCGGACGCTGGTTTGTCGCATGGGGTGGGGACGCCAAATGGTCGCAAAGCTGCGGATGGAATGGGCAGGCTGACTCCTGAAGAGTTGCAGGCATCGAGCAGAGCCACACACATTAACTTACACGTGTACCCCTTTTCGGCCAACGCAAGCTCTGCGGGAAGTGGTGGTGGCGGCGGCGGTGGGGAAATACACCGCGTTGAGGAAGGCAGCAGTCATAGCAGTCAAGATCAAGCTGGGAGTACCCAGGGAGAGTCAAGGAGCGCTAATATGGATGGTGGTGAAAATAAGGTGTTGCCTTCGTGTACCATACGGGTGGAAATCGTGGCACTACAAATGCTGCTGCCACCGAGGCATAAAAAGGAAGCACCGGTAAACTTTGAAGAACTGCTGCGCGAGGGGGACAAAGAAGCACTGAGAGACGTGCTGCGGCGATTGACGGCACTTCTGCGATTAGAGTACACTGACCAGGGCCCGCGTTATTCGATTCTGGGCACCTTCAGCTCACCTGTGCATGAAAGTCGTCCGTGGCCGGGAAGCCAGCTCTCTGCGGCGGATAGGATGGGCACTACTGCGGGTTCCGAAGAGGAAGATGATGCGCTGTTAGCGCCGCAAGGTAGAGATGATGCCACCGCAGCGACGGCGGCGGCGAGTTGTGGAACAAATGGAGCTGATGGCGATGAGAGTGGCGAATTCAACGAGCTCATTGATGAGGCCGTGCATGATTGGGGGCGGCAGCTGGAAGACGGTGGGAGTCTGACTTTTGACGAAGAGATGCGGATGAAGCGCGAGCAGGCCGCTGCAGCGGCCGCTGTGGGTGTAAAGACGGGGGACGCGGGGCACGTTGGGCTGCAGACGGCAGTGACCAATGAGCCGGGTGCTGCGACCTCTTGTTGATGATGAGCATTTATGTAAAAGTGGTGGAGCTGCAACTGACTGTTCTATGTGTGCGCTTAGAATATGGCTTGGACCCCAACATCTGATAGAGGAATAACGGCAATTATACAAAATGTGCAAGAATACGGCGTGCCCGTGTCGGACTGCGTGAATGAGTTACAGTTCGCGGTTGTGGAGGAGCGCGACGCGTAGGTGCGGGACCGGTGTACCATGTGCGAGGCAGCAGCAGCAGCAGCAGGAACTAGTGCACTCGTGGAAGGACTCCAAGAGTTATCGAGCTGCACGGGCGCATGGACGACAAGATCTGGCTTAACGGCGAAGACCGCTACTTAGATGAAATCGCTAGCGCGCTGGCACATATTCCGATGCTGTCGATGAGGTTTCAGTTGCATGTTATTAAGGATGTTACCACTGGGGCGGATAATGTCGCCATTTATATCGAATGAGCAGCCGTAAATGATAAGATCACGAAGGATGAGAGTCCTATGGGCGCTATTTCTGAGCAGTTTTTGAGACGCTTTGCTGTCTATATATACACGCGTATATTGGCCCCAGTCCGCTCACAAAAGCAACTACTGCTGCTTGTGCTGCAACTGCGGCTGTTCCTGGCTTGCCTTCCACAGCAGCAGAAGCAGCAGCAAACTATATCACGGTTGAATCAGCACAGCCAAGTGATGCAGTGTGCTCAGCTGTAGTAGGTACAGCTGTTCCTTCTCTGAGAGTGCTCGGCGGGCCGATCGCCTGCCCACGAGTAGTCCTTCTGCAGCGCGGTGCGCTCGATCCGACCGGCGCACAGGTAAGATCCGCGTGGTTGTGGATCACAGGCGCGGTGCCGCTGAAGCTGAAGCTGAAGCTGCAGCGCCAGCGCCTGCATCATGCGGATGGCATATATAAGTAGTAAGAAAAAGAAAGGGGCTGGCAACCATGCTAGTTTTAGAAATCTATTATAAACATATCTCGCCGTAGATAGTCTTGTTAATATCTTATAGTACTGGTACATATTATATATATATACACTGTAGTATTATTTACTGTAGACAGCAATCGACCTAAATTAGCTGCGCTACGATTTGTCTTGTGACTTCTCGCACTCACCAGTGCGTGTGCCACTGCAAACCCAACAAATTTTTAACAATAAAGAACGACACATTGGAAATAAATATCGACAATACGCATATATATAATATATATACACATACGTAACGCAAGCTAATAAATGCACAGTGGTGAATGGCCATTGCAATCCGAGCAAAGTTAGCACTATAATCGCCCACTTAGTGAACAAGTAGATAAATTTATCCACTCACTTAGCGCACGATGCGATTTGAAGCTTCCTTGCTAAGCCTGTCTTGATAACTCAGGACTGCTGATATGTCATCTTCTACTTCTTTCAACTTCGCAATCTTCTCAGCCATCCACGCGGGCGGCGCTGGTTTCGGAATCGGGGCGCGGTCCAGCGCATTAGAGGAGCTTTCGTTGCTGGGAGTGGTGGGCTTGGATACCCCCAACCCTTTTGCGCTGCTCTGCTTGCTGGACATAACACCGCCGGAAGCCGAGCCGGGCCCTCCGCCTGACTTGGCGGTGCGCAGTGTCGACCCGCGAGAGTGGCTGCTTCTGCTGCCACCGCCATCCTCACCAGAGGCGTGCCGTGTCCTCTTTGGAGAATGAATAATTTCCTCCTGCTTGGGATGCAGAATGTCCTGTTGAAGGTGAAAAGAATAGCAATACAATCGTTATGCTACACGACAGTCGTACAGCCGCAACAATAGTGCAAGTGTAACAGTAACAGCACGTACGATAACACGTCAACAAATAGAAATACCAGCCATAATTCACTTACGTCTTCGTGCTGACGCATGACCTTATGAAATGTGGTATGGAGGGCTAGCACTTGTTCACCAGTGCTCAGTTCTTCAAACTTATTCATTTTCTCTTTACTATCCAGGTGCAAGTCCTCGGCTTGCAGCCTCCTTAGAGAT